>Ga0189282_100419_pt1 | contig 13894 bp, 9 predicted proteins | sample N26C3minimetaG_FD_130328 | JGI IMG/M metagenome (GOLD analysis project Ga0189282, IMG submission 130328) | Marine microbial communities from the Costa Rica Dome - N26 C3 mini metaG | ecosystem: Environmental > Aquatic > Marine > Oceanic > Photic zone | place: Costa Rica: the Eastern Pacific... | reverse complement strand
CTGGTAGGCTTCGAGTGCGGAAAAGCGTGTTTTATAACGCATTTTGGGGCTTTCTTCGATCCAGTAACCCAGATAAAGCCATGACAGACCATAGTTTCTCGCCAGTTCTATCTGCTTGAGAATGGCGAAAGTGCCAAGACTCCGCTTGGGCATATCGGGCTCAAAAAAAGTATAAAAGGCCGAGGCACCATCATTGATGAAATCAGTGACTGCGACGGCAAGCAGTTTATCTTTCAGCCGGAACTCGATAAAAGCGGTATCGCACCAGCTACTGGTGAGGAAGTTAATGTAGCTGTCGCTGCTGGGATTATCCATACCACCGCCGGGATGCCGGCCTGCAAGGTAACGACGGTAGAGCTCGAAATGTTCATAGTTGAACTCGGCCGGTCGGACCCGCATGTCGACATCCCGGTTCTGTTTCAGGCAGCGCCGCTGACTGCGGTTGGGTTTGAACTCATGGAGGTTAATTCTGACCGGTACACAAGCTTCACAATCAGGGCAGAAAGGGCGATAAATATGATCACCGCTGCGCCGGAAGCCATGCTGAATCAGGTGGCTGTAGAGTGCTTTACTGGCTGGTTTATTGGGATCAGGATAGATATTTCTTGCCCGTCTCCCTTCCAGGTAGGAGCAGGCATGAGGTTGATCCTGAAAGAAGTCGAGACTCATGAGCTTAACGGCAGATCCGGATCAATGTGCCAGGGTGCGTTGCGCCCGGGCTGATGACAAAGTTGCTGAAGATGACCGATGAATGCTTCCCGATCTATCTCTTCAGCGCCCATCCGAGCCAGATGGTCGGAATAGATCTGGCAATCGATCAGCGGCATATCCCAACGATCAAGTTGCTGGCATAAAGTGACCAGAGCAATTTTTGAACTGTCAGTGACAAAACTGAACATGGATTCTCCGAAAAATGCTTTGCCAATTGCCACACCATAGAGACCACCCACCAGCCGGTTTTGTTGCCAGCATTCGACACTGTGGGCATAACCTAAAGCGTGCAGTTCATTGTAGGCTTTAATCATCTCCTCATGAATCCAGGTGCGGTTATCCGGATCGGTAGGCTGATGAGCTCTGGGGGCCGAGCAGGCCTGCATGACGCGCTCAAAAGCCTGATCGAAAGTCACGGTGATTTCCTGTTTACGCAGCTGTCTTTTCAGGCTTTTACTAATATGCACGCTGTCGGTATAAAGCACCATGCGTGGATTGGGACACCACCAGAGGATAGGATCGTTTTTATTGAACCAGGGGAAAATACCATGCCGATAGGCATCAAGCAGCCTTTCGGCAGATAAATCGCCGCCTGCTGCCAGTAGACCATGCTCAGTCGCCTGTTCAACTGGCGGAAAGCGACTTTGTGATGTGGCCGCTAACCAAGTGATAGACATAAAATCAATCTTGCAGTTGTAAGTTCAGTTCTTTAGCCCAGTTTATTGAATCCAGGTAGGTTCTGACCAGTACTTCTTTTGGTATAGGTGAGTGCTGTAGTGCCTGCCAATGTCCGCGCTCGTATTCCAGCGTGTCGTGCAGGGCAAAGCCGGCCGGGCCTTTTTGTTCGATCAGCGCGGTTTTCAGTTCGACAGACAGCGGTAGCCGTTCAATGATTTGCGGCATGGGCCGATCCATTATCGCGTCCAGGGTCGAAAAGAGACCAGCTGCAAAAAAGGTATCGGACTGGCCTTTGTAGTATTTCGCCAGCAGTTCACACATGCGGGCCCGGGTCATCGCCACACTGCGTAGTTCATTGGGCTTATCGTCCATACCCGATAGACACAGCAGGCTGGCCCAGGTTTTGACCTTATTGATGCCCAGCATCATCACCGCCTGCTTGGTGCTGTTCACTTCACGTGGCAATCCGAAAAAAGCCGAGTTGATCAAGCGAAGTAGTTTGTAGCTGAGACTGACATCCTGATTGATGGTATCGGCCAGTTCATCCGGTTCGACATCCGGTTCCTGCAGTTTGACCAGCAGTTCCATCAGCGTCTGCTGCGAGGGACCGATAATCTTTTTATCACTGGCTTCAGGCAGGGTATAGAAAAAGCCCTGTAGCAAATCCAGATCATGACTTTTACAGAACTGGTACTGGTCCCCGGCGTTGACATTGGTGGCACAGAGCACTTTGTGGCGCTGGCGCCATTGTGGTAAAAATTCTGACAGAAATTGGGGTTGAAACTGGTCCAGATCGATCAACAGCGTCTGGGTTCGCCCTTCTTTGTTGCTGTCAGCATTGCCGGCGAAGCTGAAAGTGCTATTAGTGAACTGGGGTAAGTCAGAACCGTTGATATCCAGGGTCAGAGACATGCCGATGTTGGGCAGATTCAGCAGCGCATTTTGCCACGATTCGGGAATGGTCAGCAGGGCCTTTTGCCGATGACTGATGGTTTGCAGAATGCCGGGGAGCTGTTCGATGAAGTCGGGGACTGGTAAATCATCATCCAGCTTGTTGCCGTCCAGACCGAGGAAAGAGAGATGATAGCTATCCACATCAAGCCGATTGGGAATGAACAGGGGCTGACGGTGAATGACGCCGGAAAAAGTCTTAAGCAACTCAAAAGGCGCAGCTTGTTGGGCCATAGGCGGATGCTCTCTTTGTTCAGTTTACCTCAAATCGATTCGCGACCTGAGAATGCATGAGACAGTGTACCACTGTCGATAAACTCAAGCTCTCCGCCTAACGGGATTCCGTGAGCCAGTCGAGTAACTTTAATCTGCCGTGCCCGGGCCAGTTCACTGATGTAGTGCGCTGTTGCCTCACCTTCAACGGTGGGGTTAGTTGCCAGGATCAGTTCCGCCACCTGGCCTTCATCAAGCCATTCAGCCAGTCTGGGGATGCCCAGCGCTTCCGGGCCAATACCATCCAGTGGTGACAGGTGACCGGACAGCACAAAATACTGCCCCTGGTAATGGGTTGCCTGCTCGATAGCGAGAACATCACTGGGCATTTCTACTACACAGATCATGTCCTGTTGCCGCCGTTCGTCTCGACAGCGGATACAGGTATCACTTTCGCACAGGATGCGGCAGCGCTGACAATGGCGCACATTAGAGAGAGCATCCTGCAAGGCTCTGCCCAGCCGCTCAGCACCATCACGATTGCGCTCAAGCAGGTTGAATGTCATGCGCTGAGCTGACTTCGGGCCAACCCCGGGCAAGCAGCGCAGGGCCTGAATCAGTTCATCAATGCTGGGGCCGAGACTTGCCATAATGCTGCCTTAAAACGGCATTTTCATGCCGGGTGGCATCATGCCTGACATCCGATCCTGGGTGGTTTTTTCCACCTGGCGGTTGGCATCATTGACCGCAGCCGCGATCAAATCTTCCAGCATGTCTTTATCGTCCTGGTACAGGCTATCTTCGATTTCGATACGTTTGACGTCGTGTTTACCAGTCATCGTGACCTTGACCATACCGCCGCCGGCCTGACCGACGACTTCTATCTGGGCCAGCTCCTGCTGGGCTTTTTCCATATTGGCCTGCATTTGCTGGGCCTGTTTCATCAGGTTGCCTAATCCACCTTTCATGGCGATTCCTCTTGTTAATCGACAGGTTTGATTGATTGATCAATTATACGGGCATTGAAGGTATTTTTGATGATTTCCACAGCGGGATCGTTGTAAATAGCATCAATCGCCCGTTGCTGTTTTTCGGCGGCCTGTTCGGCACGTTCTACCGCCAGGGTCGGACCGACCTCAATACGCTCTTTTGGATCGGCAAACACCAGTTTGAGTTCCTGCCCGACCTTTTTTGACAGGGCGTCCTGCAGACGCTGCTTGGACTTGTCGGTAGCCAGATGACCGAGCTCAGAGGACAGGGACAGATGCACGGCATGTTGCTCGGTGCGAATCAAAGCGCTGTTTTCAGCAAGCTGGCGGGTCAGGGCTGAGAGCTTTAACTCGGCAATAATCTGTGTCCAGTTAGCCGGCGATAAGTCCACTGAAATCAGGGTCTCAGCCGTGACGGGCTCGGCCTCTGCTGCTGCATCGGGAACTGGCGTCGCCGGTGCCGGCTCCGGATCATTAGCCGCAAATGCAGCTTGTTGAGCCGTTTGCCGCTCTGGTTCAGGAGCGGATTGGGGCGATGTGCTTATCGTTTCTGGGGACGATACCGACGAGTCATCGGTTTCCTGTTTAGAGACGGCCTGTTTAAGTGCTTCCCTGGCCGAAGCCGGACTGACTTCAGGAGACACGGCCGGCGCAACCGGCGGTGAGGTCACGGCCGGTTTACTGGGTGAGGGCGACTTTTTTCGCGTTGGCTCCTCATTATCCGGCGAGGGCGGTGTGACAGGTTGGAAGCTCAACATTCTGAGCAGGGTCATCTCAAAGCCGCTCTGCGGATCGGCAGCCCAGGAAAGATCACGCTTGCCATTCAGTGCAATCTGATACAACAACTGCACGGTTTCCGGGTCGTATTGTTTTGCCAATTCTGCCAACTGCGGTGACAGGGCTTCGGGCATGTCCATATCCGGAACCAGTTGCAGTGTGGCGATTTGCTGTAAAGCGCTGAGTAACATATCGAACACCACGCCGAAATCACGGCCCAGTGCTGCCAATTCGGCGGATTGCGCCAGCAGTGTTTTACCATCCTGCTGTAACAGCGCCTGTAGCAGTGTAGTGAGTTGATCCTGGCTGATACTGCCCAGCATCTGGAACACCGTGTCACTGTTGACTTCGCCACCGCTGAAAGAGATAGCCTGGTCTAACAGGCTCAGGGCATCGCGCATGCTGCCGTCAGCGGCACGGGCGAGTTGTGTCAGCGCTTCCGTTTCAAACTGAATCTGTTCCTGCTGCAGGATAAAAGCCAGATGTTCGCTGATTTGCGTTAAATCCAGACGTCGCAGATTGAATTGCAGACAGCGCGACAAAATCGTCACCGGCAGCTTCTGCGGGTCGGTGGTAGCAAACAGAAATTTGACGTGCGGCGGCGGTTCTTCCAACGTTTTCAGCAGCGCGTTGAAGCTGCTGGTGGAGAGCATGTGCACTTCGTCAATCAGGTAAACTTTGTAGCGGCCGCGGCTGGGGGCGTATTGCACGTTGTCCAGCAATTCACGGGTATCATCCACCTTGGTGCGGGAAGCGGCGTCGACTTCAATCAGATCAACAAAACGACTGCTATCGACTTCAGTACAGCTTTGACATTCACCGCAAGGGGTTGAACTGACGCCTTGCTCACAGTTCAGTGATTTGGCAAAAATCCTTGCCAGTGTAGTTTTACCGACACCGCGGGTGCCCGAGAACAGAAAAGCATGATGCAGACGGTTCTGATCGAGGCCGTTGATCAGGGCACGTAGCACATGTTGCTGCCCTACGACTTCCGCAAAGGATTTAGGTCGCCACTTGCGGGCCAGAACCAGATAACTCATCAGCTATACGTTGACCTTGTCCAATAAGGGTGGTGACCCACACCAGCCGGATCTCGGCGCCCGAGTCCGAAGGCTCCGCTGCTCCCTTCCGGGCCTGACGGGTTAACCAACATATCGTCGCGAGGAGACCGATGCGGGCCACCATAGAAACGACTATTCTATGCGTTAACTGTCAGTTTTTCCATCACCCGATCTTAATTCAATCGAGCATCACAGCATAAACAAGCACTTAGGTTTATGTCCCTGCCATGGAGACAAATGTGTCATCTTATTTGCGCAAGGCAGTCAGCCAATCGATAAAAAAGTTGATGAGTTTCTCATTTTGGTCGATAGCTATAATAAGCCCGTTTATGCAATTTGAGTCACTACGTTGTCGCACGGTGATCAGGAAGGAATCCTCTAAATGCGGAGAAGAGCGTGTTGTTATTAAAGCGCCAGTTACCCAGCGCACTGACCTCTAATCTGGTTGTCTTTCTTCTCTATCTGGCGAGCGGTTGGCTCAGCCTGCAGATTTCTGCGGTTAACGCCTTCACTGCGGTGATCTTTTTCCCGGCCGGTATCGCGCTGGCAGCTTGTCTTACCTACCGTTTTCATCAGGTCCTACCCGGGATTTTCCTCGGCGCCTACCTCCTCAATCTGTTTTTTACTCAAAGTCAAAGTATCCTGAGTCCGGCCGGTCAAGTACTACCGCTGATTATTGCCATGGCGGCCAGTTTCCAGGCTTTTATTGGCAGTCGGCTTATCAGACGTTTTGTCAGCTCTTATTTCACCCTGAGTGATGAGCGCGAAATTCTGCGTTTTATTATCGCGGTGCCCCTGATTTGTCTGATAAGCGCGACGATTAGCGTCAGTGCACTGGCACTGCATCATGATGGGGTTGATACCTTTCTTGCTAACTGGGCGGGGTGGTGGGCAGGTGATTCACTGGGGATTTTGATTGCGCTGCCGCTGACCATGAGCTTTTGGGGGCTGCCACGCAAAATCTGGCGTAGCCGCCGCTGGTTGATAAGCATTCAGGTCACCGTGTCATTGCTGATTATCGTGGCGCTGACCTATGAGATTAAGCAGTTTGAAAACCGCAGGCTGGATGATCGCTTCCGCATCCGTACTCAGGAAGTGGGCACACTATTCCAGGTTGCGCTGCGCTCTGAAGAACTGATCCAGGAGAGTGTAGCGCAACTGTTTGCTGCCTCAGACGAGGTGACACGCGATGAATTCAGTGAGTTCGTCAGTTGGAGCAGTATCTTTAACCAGAAGCATATTCAGGTCATCGAGTGGCTGCCCAGAATCACCCATGATCAACGAGCGGCTTACGAGGAGCAGCAGCGGGCCTATTTCGGTCCTGATTTCTCTATTACTGAATTTGTAGACAAAAACAAACTGGGACCAGCAGCGCCACGTGATGTGTACTTTCCTATCACTTTTCTGGAACCGGAATGGGATAATAAACCGGCGCGTGGTTTTGACCCCACCTCTTCAGCAGTATCGAGACAGGTGATAGAAAGCGCCATCAAAAGCGGCGAGCCGAGGGCGCGCGGTCCGCTGAAAGTCCTGAGGGATAAAAACCGCGTTGATGCCTTGATTATTTACCGTGCGGTTTACCAACGAGCCGATGGCAGAATGACGCTGGATCCAACCCAGGGCGATGTGGCGGGACTGGTTAATATTGTTATCCGCATCGAAGATTTTATTAACGATATGCTCCGCGACAGTGAAAACCGTGATTTCACCCTGAAGTGGCGGGATGTCCGTACCGGCGAGTATTACTATCGCCAGCAGACAAGCACGGAGGTGGCGATGACGCATGAAGTGGCGTTTGAATTGGCGGGTCGTCAGATGAAACTGATTTTTAACCCCACGCCTTTTTATCTGGAGAGCAATGAATCCAACCTCTCCACGCTGGCATTGATCGGTGGCTTCCTGCTGGCAGGTTTGTTCTCGCTGCTTTTTTTGAGTATTACCGGCCGTACTTATCGAATTGCCGCAGAGGTCAGTCAGCGTACCGAGGAACTATCTGAGGCAACCAGCCGGGCACAGGAATCGGAAAGGCGGATTCGTGAGGTACTCGATGATATACGTGAGACCGAGCAGAAACTGCTGTTGTCGGACGTTGCCTTTAATTCGACCAGCGAAGCGATGATGATTACCGATGCGTTGAAGCGCGTGATTGCGGTGAACTCTGCCTTTACCCAGATGACCGGTTATGAGGAGCAGGAAGTGGTCGGCCAGTATCCGGACTTCCTGGTGACTGGGCTGACTGAGAGTGACTTTCAACAGTTTTCAGAGGCTTTCTGGCATGCTATGAATACGGATGGCATCTGGCGGGGAGAAGTACAAAGTCAGCATAAAAACGGCCAAACCTTCCCGGCTTATCTATCAATGTCGGCGGTATATGATCACGAACGAAACCTGACCAATATGGTTGCCGTGTTTGCGGATATTTCAGAGGTGAAGGAGGCCCAGGCGACGATTGAACGACATGCTAATTACGATACCCTGACTGATTTGCCCAACCGGCGCCTGTTTACTGACCGTCTCGAACAGGCAATTCGCCGCGCTCATCGCGATAATGAAAAACTTTGCCTGATGTTTCTGGATCTGGATCGTTTCAAGGATGTGAACGATACCCTTGGTCATGAATTCGGCGATGAGTTACTGCGTCAGATGGCGAACAGGATCCTTGATTGCGTGCGTGAGGTCGATACCGTCGCCAGGCTCGGTGGTGATGAGTTCACTATTATCCTCAATGATTTTGATAATAAGAGCGATGCCGTCAATGTCGCCCGCAAGCTTATTTCCGAGATTGAAAAGCCGATTACCATCAAGGAGCAGACGCTACGGGTCACCACCAGTATCGGTGTGACGTTCTACCCGGATGATGCATTGGAAACCGGTATCCTGATTCAGAATGCCGACCGCTCAATGTATGCGGCCAAGGATATGGGGGGCAGCGCCTTTAAGTTCTATACCTCGGAACTGGAATCCAGCTGGCGATCAAGAACCTTTATCCTCAATGAACTGGAATCGGCGATCGAGAAAGGTGAAATTGAGGTTTATTACCAGCCGCTGATACCAGCCAATACCGCAGACAGTGTGATCAGTGCCGAAGCTTTGGTTCGCTGGCAGCACCCTGAGCGTGGTCTGATTCCGCCGGCGGAGTTTCTGCCTCAGGCTGAACGCATGGGGATGATTGAAAAAATTGATGACTTTGTTTTCAGTCAGGTTTGCCGGCAGATTAAGGCCTGGCAGGTCCGTGGTGTGGGCGATGTCTATGTCTCAGTCAATCGTTCGGCTCATAACTTCGGCAATCAGCGTGGCCGGCTTGACTGGCTGGCGTTCATCAAAGCGCAGGGTATTAATGCCAGCCAGATCACATTGGAAATTACCGAGAGTGTCTTGATGCAAAGGCATGCCGAGGGGCGGCAGATGCTGAAGAAATTGCGTCAGGCCGATGTACAGATTGCCGTGGATGATTTCGGCACCGGCTATTCGTCACTGTCGTATCTCAAAGAGCTGGATGTGGATTATCTCAAAATTGACCGGTCCTTTATCCGTGACCTGGAATCAGATGACAATGACCGGGCGATTATCGAGGCCATTACCGAGATGGCGCGGCGGCTTGGCATTCAGGTGATTGCCGAAGGGGTTGAAACTGAAAGTCAGCGCGATATTCTGCAGGGGATTGGTTGCCATTGGTTGCAGGGCTATTTCTTTGCCAGACCCATGCCGGTCAGTGAGTTTGAACAATTTATCCACGATAATCCGATCATGAATGAGGGTAAAGCCCTGAGTAGACCCGGCACGGCAAGTGATTGAATCTGTTCGTTGTTTTGACGAAAACCCTGTGATTGTATAGACTTGGCTGCTTTTGCGAGAAGCAAGCAGCAATGAAAACAAGTCCACCCTAGTGACTTTTCTCCCGGGCATTCTCCCTGCCCGAGCATCGCCTGCCTGACAGGTTTCTTGCCGTATTGGCAAGCTCTCAATATTTAGCAAATAACAGGAATAATTTATGTTTCAGAATTGGAGAAATGACTGGTTCTCTAATATCCGCGGCGATCTGCTTGCCGGTACCGTCGTCGCCCTGGCTTTAATTCCCGAAGCCATTGCTTTTTCAATCATTGCCGGCGTTGATCCCAAAGTCGGGCTGTATGCCTCCTTCTGTATTGCCGTTATTGTGGCCTTCACTGGCGGCCGTCCGGGTATGATTTCTGCGGCAACCGGTGCCATGGCGCTGTTGATGGTTACCCTGGTTAGAGAGCATGGTCTTGAATACCTGCTGGCAGCGACCCTGCTGACCGGTGTACTACAGATAGTCGCAGGCTATTTTAAACTCGGTGATTTAATGCGATTTGTCTCGAGATCGGTCGTCACCGGTTTTGTGAATGCGCTGGCGATTCTGATTTTTATGGCGCAGTTGCCGGAGCTGACCAATGTGACCTGGCATGTTTATGCGATGACTGCTGCCGGGCTGGGTATTATTTATCTATTCCCGCTGTTGCCGCAAATCGGCAAGGTCGTGCCTTCCCCGCTGGTCACTATCGTATTGCTGACATTGGTAGCGATGGCGCTGCAGCTTGATATCCGCACTGTCGGAGATATGGGTGAACTGCCGGATACTTTGCCTATCTTCCTGTGGCCTGACGTGCCGCTTAATTTTGAAACGCTGGCGATCATCTTTCCGTACTCGGTCGGGCTCGCCGTGGTGGGTCTGCTGGAATCAATGATGACTGCAACCATCATTGATGATCTGACTGATACCGGCAGTGACAAGAACCGTGAGTGTAAGGGGCAGGGTATCGCCAATATCGGTGCCGGGCTGTTCGGTGGTATGGCTGGCTGTGCGATGATCGGGCAGTCGGTTATCAATGTGAAATCCGGCGGCCGCGGGCGTTTATCGACATTTGTTGCCGGCCTGTTTCTGATTGTGATGGTGGTCTTTCTTGACGACTGGATCAAACAGATTCCGATGGCGGCACTGGTCGCAGTGATGATCATGGTTTCGATCGGTACCTTCTCATGGGACTCGCTAAGGGATATGAAAAAGCACCCCTTATCGACCAATGTGGTGATGGTGTCGACCGTGGTTGTGGTCGTTGCAACCCATAATCTGGCGATTGGTGTCTTTGTCGGTGTACTGCTGGCGGCCTTGTTCTTTGCCAATAAGGTGGGACATTTCCTGATTATCAAGAGCGACAGTAATGAACAGGAAACGGAACGCAGCTATCGCATTATCGGGTAGGTGTTTTTTGCGTCATCGGATAAATTCACCGCGGCATTTGATTTCAAAGAGGCGTTGGATAAAGTCACCATCGATCTGAGCCAGGCGCATTTCTGGGATATTACTTCGGTCACCGCGCTGGATAAGGTCGTCATTAAATTTCGCCGTGAGGGTACAGAGGTTGAGCTTATTGGCATGAATGAAGCCAGTGCCACCATTGTTGACCGTTTCGGGGTGCACGATAAGCCGGAAGAAGTCGAGAAAATACTCGCCGGACATTAAGGAGAGAGAAATGAGTAAAGTCATAGCCTGTATTGATGGCTCGCAGGTAGCGATGGATGTCTGCGATGCCGCCGCCTGGGCCAGCCTGAAAATGAAAGCACCGCTGGATCTGTTGCATGTGCTGGATAAAGATGAATATCCCAAGGCTGAAAACCATAGTGACTTGTCGGGCAATATTGGTCTCGGCAGCCGTGAACACCTGCTGGAAGAACTGACTGAACTTGATGCCAAGCGCAGTAAACTCGCGCTTGAGCACGGCAAGCATATGCTGGATGATGCCAGAAAGCGGGTCCAGGCGGATGGTGCAGAAGCGGTCACCACACATCAGCGTCATGGCAGTCTGTTGGAGACGCTGCAGGAAGCGGAAGGGGATATGCGGCTGCTTGTGATGGGACGACAGGGCGAAGCCCATGGCAACCGGGCCTATAGTCTCGGTAGTCACCTGGAAAATGTGGTCCGGGCAATGCATAAACCCATTATGGTTGTCGTGCCCGGTTTTAAAGCGCCGGTACGTTTCATGTTTGCCTATGACGGTAGTAAAACCGCACAAAAGGCACTGGATAAACTCGTTCAAAGCCCTTTACTGAAAGGTCTGGAGTGTCATTTAGTCATGGTCGCTGAAGACGATGATAAACACCTCAACGACCTGAAAAGCGCCGAGGAACAGTTAAAAGCGGCCGGCTATCAGGTGAAGACTGCGCTGGAGCAGGGCGATGTGCAGCCGGTTTTATCCGCTTATCAGCAACAACATGCCATTGATTTGCTGGTGATGGGCGCTTACGGCCATTCCCGTATACGTCAGTTTCTGGTGGGGAGTAATACCGGGAAGATGGTGCGGCTGAGTGATGTATCGATGCTGCTGCTACGTTAAAAGCAACTTGTGCAGGATGATCGATAACCCAAAAATTGGAATATAAATCCTGTGTTTATTGAAGTAGCTCCCCTTCTATGAAGGGAAGGGGAGCCCTGCTTGTTACAGTCGTTTCTTCAGCATTTCTTTGCCTTTTCTGACCATTTGCTGGTTCTGTTCCTGAACCTCGTTGAAAAACTGAGCGGCATCGTTGTCGCCCACTTTTTTCTGCATCTTCCATGTATTGGCGACAGATGTTCTCTCTCTGAGCCGCTTGGTAAATAGTACTCACCAAGTCATAATCTTTATCTCTGAGTGCATGATTACTTATGATTTCCTCCTGAAGTTTCTTGTTCTTCAATATGAAGTCGTAACTTCTTCGGAAAGATTTAAGGTTGGTCTGAATGTCCAAAAACAAACAACCCAATCATGAGGTGACGACTAAGAGGATGCGATGTGGTTCATCAGATTTGGACTGACTTTCGATGTTGCCTAAGCGTATGCCTATTGGTGCGACCACGGGGCAATAACATGCTGGGAAGTCCACCCTAAAAAGTCTGGCTGAGCGAGAGCGAGCTTAACCTTCGCTGGGGAAATCTAAAAAATTGGCAGCTCATCCCTGAGCTGCCAAATACACTGGCTAAAGGGGTTAATGCCAGTTTAAATTGACACCGGTGTAGAGGAAACGACCGGCTTGCGGGAATCCGTAGCTGGTCTGGTAATCCTCATCAAACAGGTTATCGATACCGATATAGAGCTGGCCTGAGTCACCCGGCAGGCGATAGCTCAGTTTGGTTGAGACCAGCTCATAACTGTCGAGATCGCGGTGATCACTACTACCTCCTCGAGCAAAATAAGCCTGGTCACCGATTCTTATTACGGTTCCCGATACGATCCAGTGACTGCCCAGTCGATAATCGGCATCCAGGCTGAATTTGTGACTGGGACGGTATTGCAGCGTGCTGGAAGGCGCATCACTGGAATCATCACGGGCTCTCAGTAACCCCAGTCCAGCACGGATAGTGAGCTTTTCTGTCGGTCTGACTTCACCGCTGATATCGATGCCTTTCAGTTCCAATTCCTGGCGATTCTCAAACTGGCGATCACCATCCTCACTTCTTTCAATAAAGTCATAAACTTTGGAATGCCAGAGAGCAATATTTAAGTCCGCCTGTTGCCAGTGTTTGTTAAAGCCGGCCTCAATATGGTTGGCACGCTGGAAGCCGAGACTGTCGTTGCCACTTTGTGATTCATAAAGCTGACGGATTGTCGGGGCATCGATTTTGCGTGAGACGGAACCATACACGGAAGTTGAATTGTTCAGTGCCTTGCTTAATAACAAACGGGCACTTTGTTCACTTTCATCGCTGCCGCCATTCTTATCCAGCTGATGGTGAGCGACGCCTGCGACCAGCGTCATCTGATAAACGAGTGGTTGTGTCGCTTCGACTGCGTAGGAGGTGATATCAATATCTTTATCGACATCCAGGCTGGTAAAGTCGGCCGGTGAATCACATCCTGAGCCACCGCCGCCACCGCCGCCACCGGCTTCACAAAGGATGCCGCTGGCTTCGTAATCTTCATTACGGGTGTCGATGCTAAAGGCGATTTCGGTACCGGTGGCCGGGATTAGGCCGTCGAGTTGGGCGTAGGCACCACGGATGCGGGTTTCATCTTTTTGTCGGAAACTGTTGTTCTCATTAATGCTGTCATAATCAGCATCATCAAATCCCAGTTGGGTTTCATCCAATTGATTATGGAAAAACCAGAGCCTGGCACCCCAGTTTTCATTAAAGGCGTAGTCAGCGCCCAGTTGCACAGTGGTACCGCGCTGATCTTCGGTGCGTTCATAACGGGCATTGCGTGAGAACGGGTCGCTGCTATCAAAAGCAATCGGTGGTTTACCGTAATCTCCCTGTTGGTGGCTCAAAAACAGACCCAGGTTGAGCTTCTGTGTGACTTGGCGATTATAGGAAAGCAGATAGTTTTCACGCCGGTAATCGCTATTATTGCGCTCATCCGTATCCTGGAAGTTTCCGCTGTCACGGCCGATAGGGGAGTCAAAGTCATCGGACATCGGAAAACCGTCGCGAGAACGGATGCCGGCGGCCATAAAAAGGTCATTGTGTTCATCGCCATAGCCAGCAAAAGCGTTACTATGCCAGAAATGGTCACTGCCCAG
>Ga0189282_100410_pt1 | contig 14420 bp, 27 predicted proteins | sample N26C3minimetaG_FD_130328 | JGI IMG/M metagenome (GOLD analysis project Ga0189282, IMG submission 130328) | Marine microbial communities from the Costa Rica Dome - N26 C3 mini metaG | ecosystem: Environmental > Aquatic > Marine > Oceanic > Photic zone | place: Costa Rica: the Eastern Pacific... | reverse complement strand
AGGTCGTGGTACGGTTGTGACCGGTCGTGTTGAGCGCGGTATTGTTAAAGTCGGTGACGATCTGGAAATCGTGGGTATTAAAGATACTCAGAAAACCACCTGTACCGGTGTTGAAATGTTCCGCAAGCTGCTGGATCAAGGTCAGGCTGGTGACAACGTAGGTGTTCTGCTGCGTGGTACCAAGCGTGAAGAAGTTGACCGTGGTCAGGTACTGGCACATCCCGGCACCATCACACCACACACAAGATTTGAAGCGGAAGTTTACATTCTGTCGAAAGACGAAGGTGGTCGTCATACCCCGTTCTTTAACGGTTACCGTCCACAATTCTACTTCCGTACTACCGACGTTACCGGCGCATGTGACCTGCCATCAGGCGTAGAAATGGTCATGCCAGGCGATAACGTCAAAATGGACGTAACTTTGATTGCACCGATTGCGATGGAAGAAGGGTTACGTTTTGCTATTCGTGAAGGCGGCCGCACAGTTGGTGCCGGTGTCGTTAGTAAAATCGTTGAGTAATAGAAATGGCAGCAACCCAAACTATTAGAATCCGGCTGAAATCTTTCGATCATCGTTTGATTGATCAATCAGCAAAAGAAATTGTTGAAACTGCGAAACGCACAGGTGCGCGAATCAATGGTCCGATTCCACTGCCTACTAAGAAAGAGCGTTTCACAGTGCTGATTTCACCGCACGTGAATAAAGATGCTCGTGAGCAGTACGAACTCCGTACACACAAGCGTCTTATGGATATTGTTGAGCCTACTGATAAAACAGTAGACGCATTGATGAAGCTGGATCTCGCCGCTGGCGTTGATGTCCAGATCAAGTTGAATTAAGAGGGGCTGGGTCAATGACTATCGGACTCATCGGCCGTAAGCGTGGTATGACTCGTGTCTTCTCTGAAGACGGTGTGTCTACCCCTGTAACGGTAATTGAAGTAGAACCAAACCGTGTTAGCCAGTTGAAAACCCTGGACGCGGATGGTTACAACGCGATTCAAGTGACTGTAGGTGAGCGTAAAGCATCACGCGTTACCAAACCACAGGCAGGTCACTTTGCTAAAGCACAAACAGCTGCAGGCCGGAAGGTCGCAGAGTTCAGACTGGATGACGACGCTGAACTGGAACTGGGTGCTGAGCTGAAAGTGGACCTGTTCGAAGCGGGTCAGATGATCGACATCACAGGCATCACCAAAGGTAAAGGTTTTGCCGGTGTCGTTAAACGCTATGGCTTCGGTGGTGGCGATGCGACTCATGGTAACTCGCTGTCTCACAGAGCGCCGGGTTCTATCGGTCAGTGTCAAACACCTGGTCGTGTTTTCAAAGGTAAAAAAATGGCGGGCCACATGGGTGACAAAAAACGCACCCTGCAAAACCTGTCAGTCGTTCGGGTAGACGCCGAAAGAAATCTGTTGCTGGTCAAAGGATCCGTTCCTGGTGCTACTGGCAGCGACGTCATCATCCGCCCGGCTGTTAAAGCCCAGTAAGATTCTTAGGGGAATAGACGTGGATCTTCAATTACAATCATTTGACGGCAAAAAAGCAGGAAACATTACTGTTTCTGACGCTTTGTTTGACCGTGAATATAACGAGTCTCTGGTGCATCAGGTGGTGACATCATTCCAGGCAGCTGCCCGCAGTGGTACACATGCACAGAAAAACCGTGCTGCAGTGAGTGGTGGCGGTCGTAAACCTTTCGCACAGAAAGGCAGTGGTCGTGCCCGTGCCGGTACCATCCGCAGCCCGCTGTGGCGTAGTGGTGGTAAAACGTTTGCTGCTACGAATCGTGACTACAGCAAAAAAGTGAACCGCAAAATGTATCGCGGTGCCATTGCTGCGATTTTGTCAGAACTGCGTCGTAAGGATGCACTGATTGTGGTCGACAAAGTTGAGCTGGACTCACCTAAAACCAAAGACCTGCTTGCCAAAACCAAATCACTGGGTCTGTCAAACGCACTTATCGTGACTGAAAATGCCGCTGGCAATGTCGCGCTGGCATCACGCAATCTGTATGACATTGCTGCTACTGACGCAGCGCACGTCAATCCGGTTGCCCTGTTGCGTTTCGAAAAAGTTGTGATGAGTGAAGACTCTGTACGCAAATTAGAGGAATCACTGGCATGAACTCAGAGCGCTTAACAAAAGTTATCTTGGGCCCTGTGGTTGCTGAAAAAGCATCACGTGTTGCAGAAAACAATAACCAGGTAGTGCTGAAAGTATTGCCTAACGCCAACAAAACCGAAATCAAGCAAGCGGTGGAAACCCTGTTTGATGTGAAAGTTGCGTCAGTATCAACCACCAATGTCAAAGGCAAAGTCAAGCGTACCGGCCGTATTATGGGTAAACGCAGTGACTGGAAAAAAGCCTACGTCACATTGGCTGACGGTGCTGATCTCAACTTCCTTGGCGAATAAGTAAGAGGAATATAGGAATGGCATTAAAGAAAGCTAAACCTACATCAGCCGGCCGCAGATTTGTGGTTCAGGTCAGTACCCCTGATCTGTACACCGGTGCGCCTTACGCACCCCTGGTTGAAAAGAAAGGCAGAACAGGCGGCCGTAATAACGCTGGCCGTATCACCGTCCGTCACCGCGGGGGTGGTCACAAGCAGCGTTACCGTCTGATTGATTTTAAACGCAATAAAGACGGCATTCCTGCTGAAGTGGAAAGAGTAGAATACGATCCAAATCGTACTGCCCACATCGCGCTGCTGAAATATGCAGATGGCGAAAAGCGCTACATCATCGCACCTAAAGGGGTGGCAGCAGGTGATCGTCTGGAATCCGGTGACACTGCAGCGATTCGTGCTGGTAACGCACTGAAGCTGGCCGCTATCCCACTGGGTAGCACAGTTCACTGTATCGAACTCAAGCCTGGTAAAGGTGCCCAGCTGGCACGCAGCGCCGGCAGCAGTGCGCAATATGTTGCCCGTGAAAACGGTTATGCAACGATTCGCCTGCGTAGTGGTGAGATGCGTAAAGTACCTCTGGAATGTAAAGCGACAATGGGTGAAGTCGGTAACGGCGAACACTCCTTGCGTTCACTGGGTAAAGCCGGTGCTACACGCTGGCGCGGTATTCGTCCTACCGTTCGCGGTGTGGTTATGAACCCGGTTGATCACCCACATGGTGGTGGTGAAGGTCGTACTTCGGGCGGTCGTCATCCAGTGACTCCGTGGGGCGTACCTACCAAAGGTTACAAAACTCGCAAGAACAAACGTACTGACAATATGATCGTACGTCGTCGTAATCGTAAATAAGATTTAGGGAATACCTATGCCGCGTTCAATTAAAAAAGGTCCTTTTATTGACCTCCACCTTGAAAAGAAGGTCTTGGAAGCGAGAGAAACTGACAATAAACGTCCGATCAAAACCTGGTCACGTCGTTCGATGATTTCTCCTGACATGATCGGCTTGACAATTGCCGTTCACAATGGTCGTCAACACGTACCTGTGTTTGTGACAGAAGATATGGTAGGGCATAAGTTGGGTGAATTCTCACCAACTCGCACCTTTAAAGGTCATGCCGCTGACAAGAAATCTAAACGATAAGGTTATAGATATGGCTACACAAGCTAAACTCAGCTATGCACGCATTTCCGCACAAAAGGTGCGTTTGGTTGCAGATCAAATCAGAGGTTTGCCGGTAGAAAAAGCAATCAACCTGCTCGCATTCAGCCCAAAGAAAGCGGCTGAACTGATGAAAAAAGTACTGGACTCTGCTATCGCGAATGCGGAGCACAATGACGGTGCTGATATCGATGAGCTGGTTGTCTCTGCAGTGATGGTGGACGAAGGTCCGACCATGAAACGTATGCAGGCACGCGCCAAAGGCCGTGGCAACCGTATTCTTAAACGCACCAGCCACATTACTGTGGTTGTAGACGAGAAGTAAGAGAGCAGACTTATGGGACAAAAGGTTCACCCAACAGGTTTTAGACTTGGTATAATTAAGGATTGGAATTCGATCTGGTATGCCGATTCAGCTAACTTTTCAAATCAGCTGAATAATGATCTGAAAGTACGTGACTATCTGAAGAAAAAACTGTCACATGCCTCGGTCAGCAGAATCCAAATCGACAGACCTGCTAAGAACGCCAAGATCACTATTCACACTGCCCGTCCAGGCATCGTGATTGGTAAGAAAGGCGAAGACATCGATAAGCTGCGTAAAGAAGTCTCTGACTTGATGGGTATTCCCGTCAATGTTGGCGTAGAAGAAATTCGCAAGCCAGAATTGGACGCTACCCTGGTAGCCGAAAGTGTGGCCCAGCAGCTTGAGCGCCGCATCATGTTCCGTCGCGCGATGAAACGCGCAGTGACAAACACAATGCGTCTTGGTGCTGAAGGTATCCGTATTAACGTTGCCGGCCGTCTGAACGGTGCAGAAATTGCCCGTACAGAATGGTATCGCGAAGGACGTGTGCCTCTGCACACCCTGCGTGCTGATATCGATTACGGTACAGCCGAAGCGAAAACGACATACGGCATCATCGGTGTCAAAGTTTGGATTTTCAAAGGTGAAGTTTTCGACGCCAACGCGCAAAACGCACCTGTAGCTGAAAAATAAGGTTATAACCAATGTTACAGCCAAAGAGAACAAAATTTAGGAAGCAGCAGAAGCTGCGTAACAGAGGATTGGCCCACCGTGGAGCAAAAGTCAGCTTCGGTGAATACGGTCTGAAATCTCTGGAGCGCGGTCGTATTACTGCACGCCAAATCGAGGCAGCACGTCGTGCCATGACCCGTCACATCAAACGTGGCGGTAAGATCTGGATTCGTGTATTTCCTGACAAGCCGATTTCCAGCAAACCATTGGAAGTTCGTCAAGGTAAGGGTAAGGGTAATGTCGAATACTGGGTGGCCAATGTGCAACCAGGTCGCATGCTCTATGAAATGGAAGGTGTTGCTGAAGACGTCGCACGTGAAGCTTTCCGTCTGGCGGCAGCAAAACTTCCCGTTAAAACAACATTTGTAACGCGGGCGATACTGTAATGAAAGCAAGCGAAATCAGACAAAAATCAGCTGAAGATCTGTCCAAAGAATTGGTAGAGCTTCACAAAGAACAGTTTAATCTGCGTATGCAAAACGCTACTGGTCAGTTGGCACGTAACAGTGAACTGAAACGTGTTCGTCGTGATATTGCACGCATCAAGACTGTATTGAACGAGAAATAGATAGGACACGGAAATGAGTGATCAGCAAAGTACAGCACGTTCGTTAACCGGTCGTGTCATTAGTGACAAGATGGATAAGTCGATTACCGTTCTGATTGAACGTCGTGTCGCCCATCCGATCTATAAAAAATATGTCAAGCGTTCTACCAAGTTGCATGTTCATGATGAAAATAATGACTGCAATATTGGTGATACCGTTAGTGTCGCCTCAACTCGCCCACTGTCTAAGACTAAGTGCTGGAAGTTGGTCGAAATTATCGAGCGTGCGAAATAAGCAACTGTACAGTTTGGAGTTTAGACCATGATTCAAATGCAAAGTAGTCTTGAAGTGGCCGATAACAGCGGTGCCAGACGTGTAGAGTGCATCAAAGTTCTGGGTGGTTCACACAAGCGTTATGCCGGCATCGGTGACATCATTAAAGTCACCATCAAAGAAGCGGCACCTCGCGGTAAAGTGAAAAAAGGAACCGTTCATAACGCCGTTATCGTTAGAACCCGTAAAGGCGTACGCCGCCCTGACGGTTCGTTGATTCGTTTTGATGAGAACGCTGCCGTACTGCTGAACCAGGCATATCAACCGATTGGTACCCGTATTTTTGGTCCGGTTACCCGTGAACTACGTAGTGAAAAGTTCATGAAAATTATTTCTTTGGCACCAGAAGTACTGTAAGGGAGCGCTGAGGATGGAAAAGTTAAAAAAAGGCGATCAAGTCGTTGTTCTGACTGGTAAGGATCGCGGTAAGCAAGGTGAAATCCAGCGCCGTGTTGATGGTGGCAAGTTTGTTGTCCAGGGAATTAACCTGGTCAAAAAACATCAGAAACCGAATCCGGCGTTAGGTCAACAAGGTGGCATTATCGAAAAAGAAATGCCAATCGATGGGTCGAATCTGGGTCTCGTTAACCCTGCCACAGGCAAGGCTGACAGAGTTGGATTTAAAGTGCTGGAAGATGGCAAGAAAGTTCGCGTCTTCAAATCAAATGGCGAAGTTGTAAGCGCTTGAGCTTCGTATTAGGTATAGAACAGTGAGCAGATTAAAAGATTATTATCGTGAAAATGTAGTTAAGCAGCTGCAAGAAGAGTTTAGCTACAAATCAGTAATGGAAGTGCCTCGCATTACCAAGATCACCATTAATATGGGTGTGGGTGAAGCGTTGACTGACAAAAAAGTGCTGGAAAACGCAATGGCTGACATGGAGAAAATTGCCGGTCAGAAACCCGTTGTCACTAAAGCGCGTAAGTCAGTTGCCGGTTTCAAGGTGCGTGAAGGTTGGCCGATTGGTTGTAAAGTCACATTGCGTGCTGAACGCATGTACGACTTTCTCGATCGTCTGATTACCATTTCCATTCCGCGTATTCGGGATTTTCGTGGCCTCAACCCCAAATCGTTTGATGGCCAAGGGAACTACAGCATGGGGATTAAAGAGCAAATCATTTTCCCTGAGATTGAATACGACAGAATCGACAAAGTCCGTGGTATGGATATCACCATCACTACTTCTGCCAATACGGCTGAAGAATCACGCGCTTTGTTGACTGCGTTCAAGTTTCCTTTTAGAAAATAAACATTTGGATGGAATAAGTTATGGCTAAACGTTGCATGGTTAACCGCGAAATCAAGCGGGCAAAACTGGTTAAAAAGTACGCTGCCAAGCGTGAAGAGTTGAAAAAGCAAATGCTGGATACCTCGCTGTCTTCTGAACAGCGTGAAGCAGCGGCGAAGAAATTTCATTCGCTGCCACGTAATTCCAGTCCAACGCGTTTAAGAAACCGTTGTGAACTGACAGGTCGTCCGCATGGCTATTTCCGCAAATTCGGTTTGTCTCGTAACAAACTGCGCGAACATGCAATGAAAGGCGACATCCCTGGTCTGGTAATGGCCAGCTGGTAATTACCAGCCTGAATAGTGGAGCTAGATAGATGAGTATGACAGACCCAGTTGCAGACATGCTGACACGCATTCGCAATGCCCAACAGGCGAACAAAGTTGATGTAAGCATGCCTTCCTCAAAAGTGAAGGTGAACATCGCCAAGGTATTGGAAGAAGAAGGCTATATCACTGCATTTAATGTCACCGAAGCAGACAGCAAACCAACGCTGACTATTACCCTGAAATATTTCGAGGGTAAACCGGTTATTTCTGAAATTAACCGTGTCAGCCGTCCAGGTCTGCGTGTTTACAAATCAGCCAATGATCTGCCACGTATTATCGGCGGTCTGGGTGTAGCGATTGTATCTACATCTCAAGGCGTGATGGCCGACCGCAAAGCACGCGCCCTGGGTCAGGGCGGTGAAGTGCTGTGCGCAGTAAGCTAAGCCTGATTTATTGGAGATTGTAAAATGTCACGTATTGCAAATGCGCCAGTCGAAATTCCAGCAGGTGTGGAAATTTCTCTGAGCGACAGTGAAATCACCGTTAAAGGTAAGAAAGGCACACTGTCACGTGCAATTCATCCTGATGTGCAAGTCGCTCAGGAAGATTCCGCACTGAAAACGTCTGCCAAAATTGAATCACAGGCCGCTGTTGCCCTTGCAGGCACCACCCGTGCACTGCTGAATAATATGGTCATTGGTGTGACCGAGGGCTTTCAGAAAAAACTGGCCCTTGTTGGTGTCGGTTACCGTGCTAAAGCACAAGGCAACAAATTGGATCTGACTTTGGGTTTCTCCCATCCGGTCCAGTATGACGTGCCGGAAGGTATCACCGTCGAAACACCAAGCCAGACTGAAATCGTTGTTTCAGGTGCTGACAAGCAAGTTGTCGGTCAGGTGGCAGCAGACATTCGCGCATACCGCGAACCCGAGCCTTACAAAGGTAAAGGTGTCCGTTATGCCGATGAGCATGTTGCTCGTAAAGAAGCTAAGAAAAAATAGTTAGGCTGAATAATGGATAAGAAAATTTCACGTTTACGTAGAGCGGCCAGAGCGCGGGCTAAACTGAGAGAACTCGAAGTTTATCGGCTGACAGTGCACAGAACCCCGCGTCATATTTATGCGCAGGTTCTGACCCACGACAGCTCTAAAGTCATTGCTTCGGCCTCAACCTTGGATCCTGAAGTCAAGAAAGATCTGAAAAACACCGGCAATGTCGACGCAGCAACCGTCGTCGGCAAAATCATTGCTGAGCGTGCTGCCAAAGAAGGTATCAAAGAAGTGGCCTTTGACCGCAGTGGTTTCAGATATCACGGTCGTGTCAAAGCATTAGCTGATGCGGCTCGCGAAAACGGCCTTCAGTTCTAATTTAAAAGGTAAGAAACATGGCTCAGAATGAACAAAGACAAGCCAATAACTCTGATGGCTTGATTGAAAAATTAGTCGGTATCCGCCGTGTCGCTAAAGTAGTGAAGGGTGGTCGGGTATTTGGTTTCTCTGCACTGACTGTCGTTGGTGACGGTAACGGTCGCGTTGGTTTCGGCCAGGGCAAAGCCCGTGAAGTACCCGTCGCCATTCAGAAAGCGATGGATGAAGCCAGAAAGAACATGAAACAGGTCACTCTGAAGGGTGATACTTTGCAGCATCCCGTGACTTCGCGTCATGGTGCCGCCAAGGTGTTCATGCAACCGGCATCAGAAGGTACTGGCGTTATCGCCGGTGGTGCGATGCGCGCCGTTTTTGATGCAGTTGGTGTTCATAATGTTCTTGCCAAATCAAACGGTTCAACGAATCCTGCCAACGTGGTGCGCGCTACTATCAAGGGTCTGACAGAAATGAACAACCCTGAAGCTATCGCAGCAAAACGCGGCAAGTCTGTTGAAGAGATCACGGAATAACAAAGATGTCATCACAAGCTAAATTGAAAGTCACCTTGGTTAAAAGCACTATTGGTCGTCTGGCCAAACATAAAGCAAGTGTTTCCGGTCTCGGTCTGAGAAAAACCGGTAGCAGTGCTGTAGTGCTTGATACCCCTGAGAATCGCGGCATGATTAACGCTGTGTCGTACTTACTGAAGGTCGAGGAAGTTTAAGATGAACCTGAATACACTGTCGCCAGCACCAGGCGAAAAGAAAGACGCCAAACGCGTCGGTCGCGGTATCGGATCCGGTCTGGGTAAAACCGGTGGCCGTGGTCACAAGGGTCAGAAATCTCGTTCAGGCGGTTTCCACAAACGTGGGTTTGAAGGCGGTCAAATGCCTTTGCAACGTCGTCTGCCTAAAGTGGGTTTCAACTCACGCAAAAGTCTGACTACTGCTGAAGTTCGTCTGGATACACTGACGAATATTGAATCAGACGTTATTGATCTGCTGGCATTGAAAGCCGCGGGTGCTGTGGCTGAAAACACGCTGCGTGTCAAAGTCATTAACTCTGGTGATATCAGTTCGGCGGTCAACCTGAAAGGAATCGCTGTGACTGCGGGCGCAAAAAAAGCGATCGAAGCCGCAGGCGGTAAAGTCGAAGAGTAAGCTAAGTGGAAAATAACAGACAACAAGCAGCAGCATTACTGGGTGGAGGTCGTTTCGGCGAGCTGAAAGCCCGTTTGCTATTCGTTCTGGGTGCATTGATCGTCTACCGTATGGGGACGTTCATGCCGGTGCCCGGTATCGATCCGGCTGCGCTGGCCATTATGTTCGAACAGCAACGAGGGACAATCCTTGATATGTTCAACATGTTCTCCGGCGGCGCTCTTGAGCGTCTGTCTGTTTTTGCACTGGGTATTATGCCGTATATCTCGGCATCGATTATCATGCAGCTTCTGACAGTTGTGCATCCAAAACTGGCACAACTGAAAAAAGAGGGTGCTGCAGGACGCCGCAAGATTACTCAGTATACCCGCTACGGTACGCTTGTATTAGCGACATTCCAGGCGCTGGGTATTGCTATCGCGCTGGAAAGCCAGAGTGCCGCTGGTGTCAGTGTCGTCATTGACCCAGGCTTTGTGTTCCGTATTACAGCTGTTATTACGCTGGTGACGGGTACTATGTTCCTGATGTGGCTGGGTGAACAGATCACTGAGCGTGGCATTGGTAATGGTATCTCGCTGATTATCTTCGCAGGTATTGTGGCTGGTCTGCCGTCTGCGATTGGTGGCACCCTGGAACTTGCACGTACAGGTCAGCTGCATACCTTCTTGGTTATTGCGCTGCTGTTACTGGCATTGGCTGTGACTGCTTTTGTCGTCTTTGTTGAAAGAGCGCAGAGACGCATACCGGTACACTATGCAAAACGCCAGCAGGGCCGCAAGATGATCGCAGGCCAGGTTACACATCTGCCGCTGAAGCTGAATATGGCTGGTGTTATTCCACCAATTTTTGCTTCAAGTATCATTCTGTTTCCTGCTACAATTGCCGGCTGGTTTGGTTCATCAGACGGTATGGGATGGCTGAAAGATATCTCAACATTGATGTCACCCGGCCAACCAATGTACGTCATGGCTTATGCCCTGGCGATTATATTCTTCTGTTTCTTCTACACCGCGCTGGTGTTTAATCCGAAAGAAACAGCTGAGAACCTGCAAAAATCTGGCGCCTTCATCCCAGGTATTCGTCCGGGTGAGCAAACTGCGCGTTACATTGACACGGTAATGGGTAGGCTGACTCTCGCAGGTGCGGTTTACATTACAGCAGTATGTTTGCTGCCAGAGTTTTTAATACTTTACTGGAGCGTACCGTTCTATTTCGGCGGCACCTCCCTGTTGATCATTGTTGTTGTTGTGATGGACTTCGTGTCCCAGGTTCAGTCACATATGATGTCCCAACAGTACGAAAGTTTGATGAAAAAATCGAATAAATCTAACAGTGGGGTCAGGGGCTTTTTAGGCTAATCCCGACTTAAGGTTTTGCTGGAGAAAATAAGATGAAAGTTCAGGCGTCAGTAAAAAAGATTTGTCGCAATTGCAAAATTGTAAAAAGAAATGGTGTGTTGCGAGTTATCTGTTCAGAAGCTCGTCACAAACAACGTCAAGGGTAACTTGACGATCGCTTTAGTTTGTTGTTGAACAAATGAGTTGTATGTTACAATTCACTGTTCACTCCTGAGGAATTTAGGGTAAATCAATGGCTCGTATAGCTGGTATTAATGTTCCTGTGCAGAAGCACGCTGTAATCGCATTGACATCGATTTATGGTATTGGACGCACACGTGCTCAAGCAATCTGTGAAGCCGCAGGCGTAGCACCTGACGCTAAAATCAGAGATTTGTCTGAGCAGGAAGTCGAAGCGCTTCGTACCGAAGTAGGTAAGTATCCCGTTGAAGGTGACTTGCGTCGTGAAGTATCTATGGATATCAAACGCCTGAAAGATCTGGGTTGTTTCCGTGGGGTTCGTCACCGTAGAGGTCTTCCAGTTCGCGGCCAGAGAACAAAAACAAATGCAAGGACTCGTAAAGGTCCTCGCCGTATGGTTAAGTAAGGTAAGAGGCTTTCGATGGCAAATACATCAGCACGACAACGTAAACGTGTTAAAAAGAATGTCGTAGATGGCGTAGCCCATGTGCACGCTTCATTCAATAACACAATCGTTACTATTACTGATCGTCAGGGGAATGCCTTGTCTTGGGCCACCTCAGGCGGTTGCGGTTTCCGTGGTTCACGTAAGAGCACCCCGTTCGCTGCCCAGGTTGCAGCTGAGAAAGCGGGTGAAGTAGCCAAAGAATACGGAATGAAAAACCTGGACGTAGAAATTAAAGGCCCTGGCCCTGGTCGTGAATCAGCAGTGCGTGCTTTGAACAATCTGGGTTTCAAAATCACCAATATTTCTGACGTCACACCGATTCCTCACAATGGTTGCCGTCCGCCTAAGCGTCGTCGCGTTTAATAGAATTTCGGAGTAACACAGAATGGGAAAATATCGTGGCCCAACTTGTAAACTGAGCCGTAGAGAAGGTACTGATCTGTTCCTCAAGAGCAGAGGCAACCCAATCGAAAGTAAGTGCAAGATTGAAACTAAACCTGGTCAGCATGGTGCTCGTAGAGGTCGTGACTCTGACTATGCGCTGCAGTTGCGTGCAAAACAACGCATTCGTCGTATTTATGGTGTACTGGAAAAGCAGTTCCGTAACTACTACAAAAGTGCAGATCAGAAGAAAGGTGCAACTGGCATCAATCTGCTGAACATGCTGGAACAACGTCTCGATAACGTTGTATACCGCATGGGCTTTGCAGGCACACGTGCTGAAGCAAGACAGCTTGTTTCTCACAAAGCCGTTCTGGTTAACGGCAAAGCAACTAACATTCCTTCATACCAAGTGCAGGAAGGCGATGTTGTTGAAATTCGCGAGAAAGCCAAGAAGCAAGAACGCATCAGTAATGCCATGTCAGTCGCTGAGCAATTGGGCTTCCCTGAATGGGTGGAAGTTAATGCCAAAGCATTCTCAGGCACTTTCAAACGTGTTCCTGAGCGTGACGAGCTGCCAGCTGAACTGTCTGAAAACCTGGTTGTAGAGCTTTACTCGAAATAAACATAACTAAACTCCGGGCAGGGGTTTACTAGAGGAATTTGCATGACGACTTACACGAGTCAATTTCTTAAACCAAGGATTGTAGACATCCAGAAGTTTAGTGATACGCGTACACGTCTTGTGCTGGAGCCGCTTGAGCGTGGTTTTGGCCACACCCTGGGTAACGCGCTGCGCAGAATTCTGTTGTCATCAATGGAAGGTGCAGCTGTTGTAGAAGCTCAGATTGATGGTGTCGTCCACGAGTATTCCGCTATCGATGGTGTTCAGGAAGACGTTCTCGACATTCTGCTGAACATGAAAGGTCTGGCAATCCAGTTGCATGAAGGCAACGAAGTTGTACTTACCTTAAACAAAGAAGGTGTTGGTCCTGTCACCGCAGCTGATATTCAGCTGCCACATAACGTTGAAGTGACCAACCCTGACCATGTGATTGCCAATCTGACCGGTGGTAGCCTTTCAATTACCTTCAAGGTAACTAAAGGTCGCGGCTACTCAGCTGCAAATACTCGTAGCACAGCAGAAGATGAAGATCACGCTATTGGTCAATTGCACCTTGACGCTTCTTTCAGCCCGGTTCGTCTGGTTACTTACAGTGTTGAAAGTGCCCGTGTAGAAAACCGCACTGATCTGGACAAGCTGATCATCGATGTTGAAACCAACGGCACACTGGAAGCAGAAGACGCAATTAAATATGCAGCGACTATTCTTAGTGATCAGTTGACTGCATTCGTTGATTTCACTGTCATCGAAGAAAGTGTCAGTGAACCAAAACAACCGGCAGTCGATCCTGCTTTGTTGCAAGCGATCGATGATCTGGATTTAACTGTCCGCTCAGCGAATTGTCTGAAGGCAGAAAACATTTATTATGTTGGTGACCTGATTCAGCGTACCGAAATGGAATTGCTGAAAACGCCAAACCTGGGTAAGAAGTCATTAACTGAAATTAAGGAAGTGCTGGCTTCAAAAGGTCTGTCCCTGGGTATGAACCTGGATAACTGGCCACCTGCTTCTTTAGAGTCAAAATAATACTGAAGTTAATTCAGCATAAAAGAATAGGGTAACAACAATGCGTCATCGTAATTCTGGTCGTAAATTAAATCGTAACAGCAGCCATCGCAAAGCGATGTTCAAAAACATGGCTGCGTCTCTGTTTGAGCACGAAGTCATTCGTACTACTTTGCCTAAAGCAAAAGAGTTACGTGGTGTCGTTGAGCCGCTGATTACATTGGGTAAAGAAGACTCGGTAGCTAACCGTCGTCTGGCTTTCTCCCGTATCGGTGACCGCGACGTCGTGACCAAACTGTTCAATGAAATCGCACCACGATCGGCTAACCGTCCTGGCGGTTATGTCCGCATCCTAAAATGTGGTTTCCGCCAAGGCGACAAAGCGCCAATGGCCATTGTTGAACTGGTTGATCGTCAGGTTCAGGAAACCGAAGCTGTCGACGCTGAATAACCTACAGCAATAATGAATATAGAAAAGCCGGCCTAGAGCCGGCTTTTCTATTTATAGAAGCGGTATTCATACCGATGATGTTAGACCAGCAAGTGTTTATATATTGCTAAATCCTTGATTTCTAGTCCTATCATCAAAAAGTCTGAAAATAGTGTTGTAACATGGTTGACACTCTCTCTCAGGCCGGTATAATTCTCGCTTCTTTGCTGCAGCGAGTTCTGCAAGCAACGCTCTTTAACAAAACAGTATCAAGTAATTTGTGTGGGTGCTTGCGTTAGGTTGCTAGAAAACCTGACGGATAGCATTTACATGCTAACGTCAATCAAGATTTGGTAACTTTGTCTTATAAAGTTACAAGCTAAATTAAACTGAAGAGTTTGATCATGGCTCAGATT
>Ga0189282_100407_pt1 | contig 14647 bp, 14 predicted proteins | sample N26C3minimetaG_FD_130328 | JGI IMG/M metagenome (GOLD analysis project Ga0189282, IMG submission 130328) | Marine microbial communities from the Costa Rica Dome - N26 C3 mini metaG | ecosystem: Environmental > Aquatic > Marine > Oceanic > Photic zone | place: Costa Rica: the Eastern Pacific... | reverse complement strand
TCTTTGTCATTTTAAGTGATTTAAATGGTTAATGAATCCATCTTCAAGGCTAGCCTTGAAGATAACAAAACCATCACTTATCTTTAGACCAAGATCAGTCCACTTTTAGTTGAAGATTTACAAAAACTATAATTAAGTATTTGCTTAAATAAGAAAACTATTTGTATTTTTGCTGCGTTATTAAATCCTAAACAAGGAAATTATGGAAAACAATCAATCGTGTATCAGAGTGTTTGCCGACAAGGTTCAAATAGACAATTGTAGAGTAATACTTCAAACCAACGACAAGGCATTCAGTCAACTGAGTGGACTTTTAGCATTGGCAGGAAACGAAGTAAGGTTAAAAATCTTATTTCTCTTAGAAGAAGAAAACGAACTTTGTCCTTGCGACCTTTCAGACATTCTCGGAATGAGCATCCCTGCCGTTTCGCAACACCTCAGAAAACTAAAAGACGGAAACGTCATTGAAGGTAGAAGAGAAGGACAAACCATTTTCTACTCTTTGAAACAGGAGCAACTTACTTTACTTCGTCCATTTTTTAAACACATCATAAACAATTCAAAAAAGGAAACAGTATGAACAAGAAAAACAACAGACTTGTCGGAGCGGGTGTGCTTTCGGCAGTAGCAGCATCACTTTGCTGCATTACACCTGTATTGGCTCTTATTTCAGGAGCTTCAGGAGTGGCATCTACCTTTTCATGGATGGAACCAGCAAGACCTTATCTAATCGGTATCACCGTTTTGGTATTGGGCTTTGCTTGGTATCAGAAACTCAAACCACGAACAGCCGAAGAAATCCAATGTGATTGCGAAGAAGACGAAAAAAAACCCTTTATGCAGACCAAAACATTCTTGGGAATTGTAACCGTGTTTGCAGCCTTGATGCTCGCTTTTCCAAACTATGCACACATTTTCTATCCTTCAAACGACAACAAGGAAGTTGTAATCGTCAATGCTTCTGACATCCAAACGGTAACTTTTGATGTAAAAGGAATGACTTGCAATGGTTGTGCTTCACACGTAGAAAATGATGTGAACAAATTGCCAGGCATTGTTAAGGTAGATGCGATTTATGAAGAAGCGACTGCCAAAGTAGAATTTGACCAAACCAAAGTGAGTCTTGCTCAAATTGAAGAAGCCATCAACGGTACAGGTTACAAAGTGGTTGGCAAGAAATAGTATTTTTTTGCCCCTCGTATTTAAGAACTTAATTAAATAATTATACTATGAAAAAGAATTTAATTCTATTGAGTGCTTTGTTCCTAATTGGAATTGCTCAGCTTAATGCTCAATGTTGCAAACCGAATGACAGTAAAGCACAAACAGCAAATACAAACCAGCAAGAAGGTAAGACCCTGAAATTGAAAATCACGGGAATGACTTGTGCAGGTTGCTCCAACCACATTTCAAATGCCCTCAAAGAAGTGGACGGCATTATTGAACACAAAGTGGAATATCCAGGCGATTTGGCAACTATCCAGTACGACCCAAGCAAAACAAATCCTGAAGCTATCATAAAAGTAATTGAAAAAACAGGTTATAAAGCCGAAATCATTAAAGAAAATTCTAAATAATATGAAAACTGTAAAATTAATTTTAGGCATTGTTACTATCGGGATGATAGTAGCTAGTTGTAATAAAGAAGTACAGGAACCGGAAGTAAAACCAACAAATTCTTCAACTCCCGGTACTAATTCTTCCACCCCAACAGGTACTTCGACCATTTCTTACACAGATTTGAGTGCGGAACAAAGCACCATTGCAATTGGGGCAACCACAAAAGTAACAGCTACAGCAACAGGAGATGGTCTTTCTTATATCTGGAGTGCATCAGATGGCGATATTATAGGAAGTAAAGCATGTTTGCAGTAAAACCCCAAATAGAAAACTTATGAAAAATCAACGAAAATATATTGACGGTCAATTAAACGACATTCTTTTTTCTGAATTTAAGATAAAGAATAGCGATTTTATTTTACGAATATTTCAAGAATTGATGCTAGGCAGTTCTATATCTAAAAACAGATTTTATAAACTAATAAAAGTGTCCAAAGATAAAGCGGACGCTATTTTGAATAAACTGGGCGAAACCGATGTACAAGGAAATATTATTGCATTTTCTGGTCTATCTACAGTTCCTACCAAACATCGCTTTATTGTAAATGGTAAGATGTTATACACATGGTGTGTAGTAGATGCCATTCTGTTTGCTGAATGGTTAGGTGTAGAAGCCAATGTTCATTCAACTGACCCGATTGATAACTCTCCCATCGAATTACAAATAAACGGAGGTCAGCTATTATGGACAACTCCTTATCCTTTATTTATTTCTTGGTTAGAATCTGTTGACACCTGCAATATTAAAGGGTCGCTATGTAATCACGTTTCATTTTTTGCAAGCGAAAGAACAGCAAAACAATGGTTAAAAAATAATCCTGATGGAAAAATATTGACGCTTGAGGATTTCTTTGAGCCTAAAAACATAGGAATGAAATGTTGTTAAGTATAGTCCTAAATAAATTAAAAAAATAAGATGAAAGAAGAAAAAATAAAATTGGAAATTGCAGGTATGACCTGCGACCATTGTGCCACAGGAATAAAAAAAATGCTTTCACAAAATGAGGGTGTTAAAGAAGCCAATGTGAGCTACCCAAAAGCTACTTGTGAATGTTCTTTTGACCCTACCAAAACAAGTAAAGAAGAAATCATCAATACCATTAACGGCACAAAAAACTATCGTGTAAAAAGTGAAATTTCTGAAAATGGAAATAGTAGGAATAATCAATTTGATTTAATAATTATCGGTGGTGGTTCGGCTGCATTTTCGGCAGCTATCAAAGCCGAAAGTTTAGGTTTATCGACCTTAATGGTAAACGGTGGTTTGGACTTTGGCGGTACTTGTGTCAACGTGGGTTGTGTGCCTTCTAAAAATCTTATTCGTGCAGGCGAGTCGGCTTATCACGCTACACATTCCAACTTTGAAGGCATCAAGCCAAAAGGAGTTGATATTGATTTCGCTCAAATCATCAAAGACAAGAAAAAATTAGTAGCCACACTTCAAGAGAAAAAATATATGGATGTGGTAAGCGATTTTGAAAACCTGACTATGCTAAAAGGTTGGGCAACTTTCAAAGACAATAAAATCATTGAAGTTGACGGCAAGGAATACAAAGCCTTCAAATTTTTAATTGCTGCGGGAGCTACGACCAACATTCCGACTATTGAAGGATTGGACAAAATTGACTATTTGACCAATGTTTCCCTTTTCGACTTGGAAGAAAAACCCGAAAGCTTGACCATTATGGGAGCAGGTTACATAGGTTTGGAAATTGCAATGGCGTACAATCGTTTAGGCGTTAAAGTCCGAATCATTGAATTTACCGACCGTGTTCTACGGACACAAACCCCAGACATCAGCGAAGCATTGGAAACCCAAATGCGAAAAGAAGGCATTGAAATCTTACCTAATTTCAGAGCCGTGAAATTCGAGAAACAAGCGAATGAAACCATCATTCACTGTAAATGTCCTGACGGTTCATTTACGCAAATTATAGAAAAAGGTAAGGTAGTAATTGCCACAGGCACAAAAGCCAATACAAGCCAATTAGGGTTAGATAACATTGGTTTGGAACTCACCAAAAGCGGACATATCGCTGTGAATGAAAAAATGGAAACCAATCTACCTAACATTTACGCAGCAGGTGACGTAACCAACACCCCTGCATTTGTTTATACAGCCGCTTTTGAAGGTAAAATTGCCGTTGAAAATGCGTTCTCAGGAACAGATAATAAAGCCGATTATTCTTCTTTACCTTGGGTGGTGTTTACTGACCCACAAATTGCAGGGGCAGGTTTAGATGAAGCACAGGCAGAATCAAAAGGCATTCCGTTTGAAGTGTCAAAATTGGAATTGAAAGACGTACCGAGAGCCATAGCAGCCAACGACACAAGGGGTTTCATCAAACTCATTCGTAACTCGGAAACTGACAAACTTATAGGTGCAAGAGTAGTCGCACCCGAAGGTGGAGAACTCATACAACAATTAAGTATGGCAATCAAATACGGAATAATGGTGAAAGACTTAGCAGACAGTTTCTACCCTTATTTGACTTTGGGAGAAGGTATAAAATTAGCAGCAATAACTTTCGGAAAAGACGTATCAAAATTAAGTTGCTGTGCCAGTTAATCCGCCCCAAAGGCACACACTCTTGCAAGTCGCACCAGCCAACGCTTGACCAAAACTTGCAAGAGAGAGTGCCTTCCCTACCCCAAAAAATCCTACCTTTGAAAATTGACTAAACCGACTGAAAATAAAGGGCGAACGCACAACATTGTGTATAAGCAATAGCGGGTGAAGTGGTAAAATCAAGGTCTGTGCTTTTAATAAGCTTTGTGCTAAACTGAAAGGTTTGTACTTTCAAATCCGCTACTGCTCATACACGAAACCGTTGTAGCACATTTAATAAACGAATGAAAAAATCAATTCTAATTCTGATTTTAATATCTCTTTCTTGTAAAAGCAAAAAAAATGTACAAGAAAGTGTAAGCTCCCCTTAAAACTGGACTGTTTTAAAATAGAACGATAAAAACCCCAAATCTTACCTCCAACTTTTGCGCATGGATCCTATCGGGTTTTTGTAGCGTTCGGGAAGATAAGCGTGAAGCAAAAACACGTTAGGGCGCAACCTACTTCTTGGATTTCAGTATCCCATATCCTCACCCGCTCCCCTGGCCTTATCAATACCCCTACCAAGAGCCTTGATGATCTTGGCCGCCATTTGTACTTTATTGGTCGGTATGCTGGGTGCTTTGACTCCCATTGTCTTAAGCAGTTTAAAGGCCATGTCCTTTTCCTTGGTGGGCAACCCCATCACCTTGGCAAAGAACTTTCCCGGTTCTTTAGCATGGGCCTTTCTCCCAACATAGGATTCCACATAGTTCCGTTTGAAGCCCGTTGTCCTATCAAAGGTCTTCTCCGCTGCTTGATAAAAACTGTCCCGATTAAACCCTCTCTTGACTGTTTTTCCGTTCAGTTTCACCTCGGATGCCTTGTGCTTGGCCATGGGGGAAAGTGTATAGGTGTTCGTTACGTCTTTCCTGCTGACAATGATATGGATATGGGTCTGTGGTCCTTCTTTTTTCACTCCTGCAGCTACTAGCTGCCCGTTCTGTTTGTGCGGGGCCAATCTTTCCTGCTCTTTGATTCTCTTTTCAAGCTCTTTGACGTTCCCGATGGATTCGCCCCGTTCCACTTTCCGTATCTCGTTCCTGAGCCGTGCTATCTCACCACGGTATGGGGCATTTTCCTGAACCTGTTTGTCAAAGCCCCTATAGGTGCGTTCATGCTCTATCTTTGCATAATATTTAAGGTTCTCGGCCTTGACCTCTTGGTTGCGATGAAAACTCTTGGCATAGTCCTCCATAAGCTTCCTTGTATATTCCCTTAGCAGATTTGGGTCATTGCCGATGGCCTTTAGTTCCCTTTGGTTGGGACTGACCACTATGGAATAGAATTTTGGATCCTTCTGTCTTAACTTGGCCGTATTGGCATCTATTTCCTCAATGACCGTTTGAGGGCTTACGCTGTCATTTTCTTGATCAAAGAACTCTTCCCTCTGTTCTGGCAACCTGTCCTCGTTTTCCTTTTCCAGATAGTCCACATAGTTCCCTACACTGGAGTTGTAGGTACTGCCCATTTTCTGTGCTGAGATGGTAAGGTACATATGCGTTATCTTAATTGATGTTTCAAGCTTTCATAATCCCCAATGCCTATATTGATTTTCAGATATGGCTTTCCCATCATCGGCTCCACCTTCTCCACATTGTTGAGGATTTCATTGCAATGCTTTTTATATTCTTTGAATTCTTGCAATATTCTATCGTGCTCCACTTTTGGAACAGTATTCCTAGGCTCCAGAAAATCCATTCGCTCCACCTGTAACTTAACGGGTTCACGTTTAGGTTTTCTCCCATCCTTTACATAGGCCTCATAAAGTATCAGAACCATTTCATAGGTGGGCCGGATACTGGTCTTTTCCATGTTCTTGATAATGGCAATGAGCCTATCGAATTTTTTCATCATCTTCGCTTCCAATTTTTTGAGACTGTCAAGGATGATCTTTGTTCCCTCTCCAAAAGGGTCGAGGTTGTTCTCCTTGAAGTATTGTATCATTCCATCCAATACCTCACTATGCGATTTGTTGAACTTTTTGGAATAACTGCGAAAACGTGTGGCCGTTTCTTTCTTTACGGTGATATTGGAATAACCACCTGTTCCCTTCTTTGTTCTGCCGTTTGGAGATTGCTTTTCCATAGGTGCGATTTTGTTTTTTAGTGAAATTGCGTCAATTTTTTCGTCAAAAATTTCCAGTGTTTATAGGGCTTCCCAAAGGGTTTACTGTAGATTTCGGAAAAGTCTACAGTAGCCCCTGTTTTTGAACAGTATTCCAAAATCTATTCAATTGACTGGTTTTCAACTTGTTGAAGACCAGAAAACAACCGTGATGGCGCAATCTGCGCATCACCCTCTTGCTATTCCTTCGTCCCGCAAGCGGGACCGAAAGAATACAGCATGATTGAAAATCAGCCGCTGTTCTATTTTTGTTTGCTCAGTACGGATTTTGGGAAAGTCAAATCAAAGAATTTAACCGTACTTAAAATTTGTAGAACCACCTTATAAATTTAGTTTGTTATTCTTAAAAACAGAAATTGGGATTATCCACGTTTGGGTCTTTTTGAAGGTAAAAAAAATGGCTTTAAAAAGATTTGGAAAAGAGAACATCAAATAAGCGAATTGTAGATGGTATACATTTAGGTCTTTTTATAAGTATTATTTTTAAATTCCTTCTTACATTACAAATGAATAAGCTATTGGATACCAATGACACGCTTGTTTCCCCTCTGTATTTATTCTGAGTTTGACCAGTAAGCACATTTATGGGCATTAAAAGAGGGTATTGTGTAATAATTAGCAGTTAACCTGTTACTAATCTAAATAAGTTCCCTCAATTCTTATTTCAACTGTGGAATTAATAACTACTGGAACACGACATTATTGAAGAATAGCGAAGCCTTTAAATCTTAAATAATATGACCAGAAGAAATCCAACTATAAAAACCGAAAGACAAGGTGTCAGATACGTTCAGGGGTTGGTAGAGGACAACCATTGTATTTTCCATGAATTTTCCCTAGGAAACGACCAGGGAAATGATTGTTATATTGAATTTGTCAAAAACGGATATGCCACCAACTACGGGATTTTTGTACAAATAAAGAGTGGCAATAGCTATAAGGATAAGTCGGGTTACAAAATCAAGTCTGACCAGGCCCATTTAAACTACTGGGACAAAGCTCTTACCCTTACAATTGGCATAGTCTATGACCCAGATATTGGGAAAGCCTTTTGGGTTGACATTAGTTCCTACCTATCGAAGCATCCACAAGTACTTCATCAACATTACCACACTATACGTATAGAAAAAGATTATGAGCTTAATGAGCAGTCCTTCCTGAAATTCATGGACTACTGCATCATGTTCAGGGAATATTTCTCCAACTATGCAAACTATGGAAGATCCTTGGAACAGTTTGCCAATGTATCAAATCCCAAGTTATGTTATGAAGGCCTAAAGTCTTTGTATTCCAACCATCGAGAGAAGCCCTCCACTTGGTTTTACATTCTATCAACATTTTCCATGATAACAGCAGAAGGTATAAGGCGGAACATCTTGGAACTACTGAGCAATTATATCAATCCTGATATTTTCTGGCATCGGGATAATTTACATTACCTACCGCCAAACGACACGGTGCAATATCTGCGTCGTTTAATGACCATAGAATTTAGGCACGATGAAGTCTTATTGGCCCTACCCTATATGGAGGATGGAATTACCAGAGGGAGTTTCAGTTACCTAGTTTTTCTAGTGCTGAACATGGTTGGGGACATTCACATGATCTTGAGAGATTTAGCATTCAAACCGGAAATTACCGACGAGAGGCGCAATTTCTGTTTTTGGCTTTACCTACAGACCGCAAAATTCCATTCTATTGAAGACACCTTGCATACAGCCAATGAGTTCTTAGAAAATTTCCCTCTGGCCAAGGATGATGAGGCCATTATGGGTGTAAAAGAAGCCATTGAACATGGCGAGCTTTGGCCCGTTGGACAGTGATTGAATTCTAAAATAACCAAAACAAATAGTACTTATGTCAAAGCCACCTAAACTTAATTCTACATACATATGTATTGCAAATAGAGAAGATGACCTATTGGCTGCTGTTGTTTCATCCCATATAAATTCCAAGGGCGAGTATTCTTTGGTTTTTTCATTCTCTGGAGTCACCAAGGAAAAGGATTCAAAAAGCTTAAATGAAAGGGACGAACATCAGTTATCTAGGTCTAGGGCAACTACATTGGATATTGACTTGGGCAATACCATAAGAAGAATAGGAGGATGTGAATATGTTGTTTTAGTGGGACTAAGTAACAACCAAAAATCATATCTATCGTTTTTAGAGGAAAACAATGTCATTGAAATCAACTCGTTTGCGGATATCGATACATTCTTACAGCCCATAAGTAACCGAGAAGTTTTACCCTGCAAATCCGATCAACTTTATGTAGGCTTACAGTTAGCAGCAACACAGGACAAAGCGATACTTATTGATGAAAATGCGGAGGCAATTGAAGTAGAAAAAAGAAACCAAAATGGTTTGATTGTAGTTGAAAATAATCATTCCATATCTACTGTAGTTGCAACAAACTATGCTATTTCCATCAATGCTGACGTAGAACTTGTAGAGTCTTTTGAATTCCACGAAAAGAAATTTTTGGAATTGATCGAGTCATGGAGAGAAGAGGCAAAAAAGGGCACAGAGCAAACCTCTTTTAAAGAATTAAATTCCCTTCTTTATAGCAGAATAGGTCATATCAACTTCCCAGATTACGATTTTGTCACTTTTTTTACCATAGGTGCGCCCTATTCATTGATCATAGAAAACATAATACCATGTACCTATGTCGGCTTAAACCTCAATCCTGATTTTTTCATTTTCAACAATATCTGTTTTCAAGATCATTTCAATATTGATTCAGCTATAGTATTCTCCCCAAGATTTTTTACTAGGGAGGAAACGGATTTTGTGGTCGATAAACTCAAAGAGAACCATTATGAAGTTAACGCATTAATCAAGGAAGATGCCAGTGCGCATAATCTTGACTATTTTGTAAAAGAATTACCTTTCAACATATTACATCTTTGCAGCCATGGCAATCAAACAGAAGGCCAGTTAATAAAAGAAAAATATGTCGATCAATTTGGAGTGGAGCATATCTTTGAATACGGTATGACCATAGCATTAGCACCAGATCCGAACAAAAAAAACGCAGACGGTGAACCTCTTATCAAAGTCTCAAAGAAAATTTTCCCCAAAAAGCTAGATGGTATTCCTTTTAGGACCAAAGCGTTCAAGGAAAAAAATTACGATCCATCAATATTTCCAAAAATGATTGATACAGTCCCCATAAAGGAAAACCAAATAAGTTCACAGAGGCTGATTCTTGAAAATTCTCATGAAATAGTATGTTATAGATTTAGTCATTTAGGATTTTTCAATCATTTGGCGGCTGGGCACTCACCTTTAATATTCAACAACACATGTTGGTCCGCTTATGATATCAAAAACCATTTCATAACCGTAAGAGCCAGGGCATACATAGGCACATTATGGAATATTGATAATTCCATTGCTATCAAGACTGCTGAATCATTTTACAATTCCCTGTTTGACAAAGCAATATTAGAGGCTCTTCAAGAATCTTTAGACCATTCGAAGAAAACCAAGGACGAAGGGATCTATGTATATTATGGCCTTCATTTCACAAGACTAAATAAAGGAAGTTCCATGGAAAGAAGTAAAAAAAAGGTTACCCTGGGTCTACTTCGTTCATTGGATACTTGGAAAGGCAATTTAAGCAGGTCCAATGATGATTCCATCAAAGAAAATATTCAGGATTTGATTCAATGGAATGTTTCCATAATTTCAAGAAAATATCGTAAAGAACTTTTAGAAATAATTGGAAAAGAAAAACTCATAGAACTGATAAGAAGTTATAGCAGGATTTAGCCTTACCCTTAGGTTAAAATATTCGCGAATAAGGCACACCCAACTATTGAAGTCACATAAACAAAGTGGAAGTAATTTGAAACACGGAATTGATTATAGCATTGGAACAAAGGTGAATTCATTAAAAATAATATCACTTATGAGCTATATAAATGATATTGTAAGATATAAAATAAAGACCTGCTATAATCGATAATCACTTTACAAGATATGATATTAGGGGCTTGTCTCCTTTAATGGCAACAATTCTATTGCCAATTGCAGTACCTCAACTATATTGTAATCGAAGCCGTTTACATGAAGGGGCGGCTCCACGTCCTCCTGTAGACAGGTAACGCCCAACAACAGCAGTGATCTTGCTTTGCACAGCATCTCGAAGCTGTTGTCGAATTCAAGCCTGCGCACATAGGGCTCCGCTTTTGTACGATGTGCATTGGGCGTTACTAAATCTAGTTCTTCCTTATGATTGAAAATGCCATTATCGATATTGCGTTTGAATATGGACAGCTCCCGATGGAACAGGGTCTTGATGTCCTTGGTGAAAAATGACAATTTTTGGGACAGCTGTTCCAGTTCATTTTTGGTAATTGTGTAGCTATGGGTATAGCGGGCGGATGAATAGGCATCCTCTAATAGGTCTAGCAATTTGCTGTCCATATCGGATTCCATTTGGAACGTGCCACCGAACTTGTCCAACATTTTCAATACATAGCCTTGATGGTTCTTGATGCTATGGCATATCTTTGTCCTCCCGCAGATGAAACGCTCCAATATCCTATAGCCCTGTTCAAAGGTCTGGTGCAGCATAAAGGCACTCTGGGGAAGGTTTCCCAATTCCCTAAAATAACTGGCTCCCTTCCTAAAGGATTTCATTCGCGCCATGTTCCGTTTAAATTCCCTTCTGGCCGTTTCGTAAAGCTTGGTCGGCTCCATGTCAGGAAGGATTATTGGGGAGTTGTCCCCTCCATTTTTGTACACAATGCTGTTTCTATTGCAGTTATTCAAAAAGTACAAGTTGCCCTCTTGGGCTTCTTTTCGTGCATAATTGGTTGCAAAGACACTGTAGCCAACATCGGGGTAAGGTTTCATTATGGCATCGATAACGGGCCGAACCTGCTCGGGAAAGTCCCTTTGGGACGGTCTTGCCAGAATGTCCAGCCGATTTTTAAACAAATGTCCATCCCTACCCCTGTTCAGGTGGATGCAATCAATTTCCAGCTCTTGGGTTATTTTGTCGATGATGAGTTGGTCTGATGTTTTCATAGGTATATTATTTAGTCATGGCGAAGGAGGTCAATATAGGTCTATCAAGTCGGCTATCTTTGTTATGGGGACTGACTCCCTGACCCTTTCCCTAAAGGATGACCGCTCCCATATAGTGCCATTTTTGCCATGTAATACCAATTCAAAATCGTCCAGTCTGGACCGTAACATGGTGACCATTCTATCAGGAATGTCCATTTCGTGGATGTCATTTTTTTTGTTGTCCATCCTGAGCAATAGATATTTGGCATTTACACTGTTCCTTGAAAAGATTGCCCATTCAAAATATCTTACAATCGCAATAGGCTCTTGTCCATTAAGCAGTTCTTTGATCCGTTCGGTTTCCATTTTTCTCCAATGATATGGGATAAAAGAAGCAATGGAATATCATGTACCGAAACAGAATGTCATGTATTGTACCATGGAGGGAGTGTATTTTACGGATGCACAGTATTATTAAAAAATCCTATATTTACGTAATGGAAACAGCTACCAAAAACAACCATATCGGAAGGAAGATAGGCCGCATCAGGGAATTAAGGGGTATGAAACAAGAGGCCCTTGCCATGGAGTTGGGCATCAGCCAACAGGCCATTTCAAACATTGAACAATCAGAGACCATCGAGGATACCAAATTGAAGGAAATTGCCAAGGCCTTGGGAGTGACTCCCGAAGCCATTGAAAACTTTTCGGAAGAAGCTGTTTTCAATATCATAAACAATACTTTTAAAGATAACAGTTCAAACAACAACAATTACCTGTGTACCATAAATCCCTTGGAAAAGATCATTGAACTTTACGAACGTCTCGTCCAAGCTGAAAAGGACAAAGTCGCTTATTTGGAGCAACAGTTGAAAAAATAAAGAATTCAAACCTAATCTTGAATTTTATAGTAAAAAGGAGCAATGGTATTTGCTCCTTCTTTGTTTCATGTAACTACACTTTTTTTGATTGCTTTTTCCTTGAACCTTATCAAAAGATTTCCAATATCCTCACTTATCTTGGATTCCACGACCCTGGCATAAATCTGTGTGGTGGACAGTTTGCTATGCCCAAGAAGTTTCGAGACTGTTTCGATGGGTACACCATTTGACAACATGACGGTTGTCGCAAAGGTATGTCTTGCTACGTGAAAGGTCAGGTTTTTATCGATGTCACAAGAATCCGCTATCTCCTTTAAATAGGCATTGGTCTTTTGATTGGAACTGATGGGCAACAAGCCTTCTTTATTTTCCATTTCCGGACATTGCATATACTTTTCCAAAATTTCCCGTGCCTTTGGGAGCAATGGGACCTTAACGGGCTTGTCCGTTTTTTCACGCTTGGTACTTATCCAATGGTTTCCGTCGATCCCCTTTACAATATTGTCACTGTTCAGTTCTTTCACATCCACATAGGAAAGGCCTGTATAGCATGAGAACACAAAACAGTCCCTTATCCTCTCTAAACGTTCGTTACCCATTTCAGCGCTTTCCAATTGCTCCAGTTCCTCTTCGTCCAGAAACTGCCTATCATATTTGTTATATTTCAATTGGAACTGGTTGAACGGGTTCTTGTCCATCCATTCCAATTTGACGGCAAGGTTGAGCATCTTCTTGAACCTTTCCAGATGTTTCATTACCCCATTGTTGCCCAATAAGAGCCTTTTCTTTGAATCTCTGTAATTGCGTAAAAAATGCTCAAAATCCGTGACAAAGGCATAGTTCAACTGTTTTAGGCGGACATCGTTGACCTTTCTTTTCTTAGACAAAAACCTGTGCAGATACTTTTCCGTCGTATAATAGTTCTTCATCGTCCCTTTTTTCAGGACAATTGACATATTCTCATTATGGTACTTTATAAGTTCCCTTAAGGTCTTGCTGTTGTCATCCTCTCCAAGATAACGGGACTTGATGACATCTGATGAAACAACCTTGTTCCCTTCCAAAAGCTCTTTATGGCAGTCTAACAGTCCACTATAAACGCTGTCCAGATAGGCGTTCAATGCCCTTATTCTCTGTGAACCTCCCCTGCCCCGGTTCCTTGAACTGTCCCATTCCTTGGAGGGAATACTTCTTTTTAGGCTTATCTCAGACCTTTGACCATCCACAGTAATTCGAACATAGATGGATAATTGGTTTGGGACGCTTCTTGATTTTCTGGTAAAGAAAATTACGGTGAAAGTGTGTTTTGATTTCATTTTCCATGACTTTGGTTAAACAATAAATTGTAAAGACGAAAGTCAAATCGTACCCTAAAGTCCTTTCAAGTTAGCACATTCCGGATAAATCGCTGTACACCGAATTGCACACCTTTTATTTGGTTTTAAATAAAATCAAATGAATGCATAAAAAACAAAAAACACTGAAAATCAAATGATTAACAGTGTTTTGTTGTGACCTATTTCTAGGTTCGTCGGGGTGGCAGGCCCACCCCTTCAAACATAAATAGTTGATTTTCAATTTTTTACACCGTTAACTAAGACCGGTTAACCGAACCCTGAACCGTGTTCAAATCGGCACATCCAGAGGCAAAACTTATGGGAGTTTTACACCCCTAATTTAGGCATTTTTTTGATAAGCAACGAATTAAGGTTCATTGTATCTAATAGATAATTCAATTCCTTATAGCATGAAAAAGCTTGCCATATTCCTTTCAATGATTTTATTAATGACCAATCAGTCTTGTGGACAGCACAGATGAAGAAATTGACCTTCAAGGTAACAACCTTTTTGAACTTCAGTATATCAATGCAGGTATGTCGGGAAAAATCATCGAGAAGAAGGACTTGGATTTCAATGAATTCATTGAGCTTTCTTCTGACAATCACTTTGTCAAAAGAAGGGTCTACCTCGATAGCACCAGTATTGCAACGGGCAGTTATACTTTGATTCAATCAGAAGACTCTAAGTATTATGAATTTGAGTATGAAGAAGAAAGTTATTTGATTCAAAACTGTGGTAGCTCGCTTAAAGAGCATATTTCTATTTTAAATAATAATGAAATATTTAATGGGGGCTACCTTCCATGTGATGGACCAGGTTTTGGATATAGATTGGCCAACTAATATGCAAATCTCTAATATCCTTTCGTGAAAGGACACTATCCCAATAAGTGTGTAAGTTGAAAATAACGGGGGTTGGACTTTATTTGGATAAGCCGGGTAAACTGACCCACCTTCGCCGGATGAAACTGACCATGGCAAATGGACTGCCCAGATTTGATCTATCCTTGGGTTAAACTTAGTTTTTATTTTTCAATTTTCTTCTCATT
>Ga0189282_100324_pt1 | contig 21100 bp, 16 predicted proteins | sample N26C3minimetaG_FD_130328 | JGI IMG/M metagenome (GOLD analysis project Ga0189282, IMG submission 130328) | Marine microbial communities from the Costa Rica Dome - N26 C3 mini metaG | ecosystem: Environmental > Aquatic > Marine > Oceanic > Photic zone | place: Costa Rica: the Eastern Pacific... | reverse complement strand
ATTCCGATAGCCGATACATTAAACGTTGTATAGAATTATCGTCTCAAAGCTTGGATAAAGGCGATGCTCCTTTTGGTTCCCTGGTAGTGATGGACGATGAGATTATTGCTGAATCTTCCAATTTTGCCGCCCGTAGGGTATCCGATCACGCCGAAGTAATTGCCTTACATTTGGCGCACGAAAAAGTGGGGCATTCCAACTTAAAAGGGGCCACCCTTTACTCTAATTGCGAACCCTGCCCTATGTGTGCCTTTATGGCCCGTGAATATAAAGTGAGCCGAGTAGTTTATTCTCTCACCTCTCCATTTATGGGCGGTCATAGCAAATGGAATATTATGGAGGATACTGAGCTCCATCATTTCCCACCCTTCTTTAGCGAAGTGCCCGAAGTACACGGTGGTTTGCATGAAGAAGAAGCCAAAGCCGTATTTATGCGCAGCGGCCTATGGATGTTTGGCAAGGGCTCACGTTCCGAATTCGAAGCAAAAGTTAGAGGCGAAAAAGCCTAATCTTCCTCCTTTTCAAAAATCAATAAATCTCCGGGCTGGCAGTCTAAGCTAGCGCAAATCGCGGCTAAGGTTTCAAAGCGCACCCCTTTGGCTTTGCCTGTCTTTAAGAGTGATAAATTGGTCACGGAAATTCCAACCTCAGCTGCGAGGTCCTTCAACTTCATTTTTCGGCGCGCCAGCATTACATCTAATTCCACCCGAATCATACAATCAATTTTTGTTCTTCCGCCAGGCGCTTCCCTTCTTCAAAAACAATGGCTAAAACATAAGCGCCTAAGGCAAAAAAGAGAATCGAGAAATTGGCTCCAACTTGTATTTCTGTATCTGCCGAAGCCATGCCATCAAAGAAATGAAACAGATCCATAAAAAAGATTCCCAAAATTAGGGAGCCGATCTTTCGAAAGCGAATAGGATTATCGCTAATAAAGGTCTCAAAGCTTACCACTGAATTCAGCACTTTGATTAATTGGGTCCAAACTAAAAACATCAATACTAATTGAATGGAGATTTGAATCCAGTTGAAATAGTAAGAAGCCGCTGTTTGGGGCGGATACTCCCCCTCTTCCACAAAATCCATATCCCCACTTAAGCCATACCATTCCCATCGCACAAAATAGTATTCAGGATCAATGCTGTGGCGAATACCATCATAAAGCATAAAAGCTAAAGCAATAACACAGAGACCGCGCATGAACTGGAGGACCCAGCCGCTTAATCGTAAATAATCTTTTCTTTTCATGTTAAATGTTTTACCCAAAACTATAAAAATTTTAAATAAAACATAAATTTTTCAAAACCTTAGATCAAAAAAAATCCCGAATCAGAACGCTAAATTCTGACTCGGGATTTTTCGTGTAGCAGCTTTGGCCTATTTAGCCATCATAGAGCTTTTTTCCTTTTCAGGGGTAGTTTTCACCTGTTCGGGCTTCACTACTTTACCTTTAATACGCAATACCTTAACCGGAGTTTTAGCATTGGAATTAACGGTTACTGATTTGTTGATAGGACCTACACGCTGAGTGTCGTACTTTACTTTGATTACCGCAGACTCACCTGGAGCGATAGGCTCTTTTGGCCAGCTTGGTACGGTACATCCGCAGGATCCACGAGCACTTGTAATGATTAAGGGTTCTTTACCATTGTTGGTAAACTTAAACTCACGCTCGCCATTAGCACCTTTTTCAACGGTTCCATAGTCTACAACCTCGGTTTCGAAATCGATGGTTGCAGCGTTAGGATTCTCTGGCTGTTCTTGGGCCATGGCCGTGAATCCAAAGAATGCTACAGCTAGGGTAGTGATTAGTTGTCTCATTGTACGTTCTTTAATTAGACCTTCAAATTTAGAGAATATTTCAGCTATACTCAAAGCCAATTAGTACGCGAAAATTATACCAAAGTCAAAGCTCTCTCCTCTGAGTGAAATATTACCTTTGCCAGCTTATCATAATTGCTTTCAAAACACAGCTTCATGAGCATTTCTCCCAAGTTTGAGCACCTTACCGCTGAGGACAAGTGGTATGCTTACTGGATGGATCACAAATTTTTCAAATCCGTTCCGGACCAAAGAGAATCCTATACCATCGTCATCCCGCCACCTAATGTAACTGGCGTCTTGCACATGGGGCACATGTTAAATAATACCCTTCAAGATGTTTTAATCCGCCGCGCTCGGATGTTAGGCTATAATGCCTGCTGGGTTCCCGGTACCGACCATGCTTCTATCGCCACCGAAGCCAAAGTGGTGCAAAAGCTGAAAGATGATGGCATCGACAAATTTGAGATTGGTCGCGAGGAGTTTTTAAAACATGCCTGGGAATGGACCCATAAACACGGGGGCATTATCCAGCAGCAGCTTAAAAAATTAGGTTGTTCCTTCGATTGGGATCGTGAGGCCTTTACCATGGACGAAATTCGTTCGGAGTCGGTACTTAAGGTATTCATTCATCTTTATGAAAAGGGCTTGATTTACCGTGGTTACCGCATGGTAAACTGGGATCCACAAGCCAAAACTACCTTATCGGACGAGGAGGTAATTTACAAGGAATTGAATGGTAAGCTCTACCACCTCTCCTACCCTATGGTAGAAGGAGAAGGCAGTATTCAAGTTGCCACTACTCGCCCTGAAACCATTTTAGGGGACGTAGCCATTTGCGTGAACCCTAATGATGAGCGCTATCAAAATTTGATTGGCAAAAAGGTATTAGTACCCATCGCCAATCGCGAAATCCCCATTATCGCTGATGATTATGTGGATATGGAATTTGGTACCGGTTGCTTAAAGATAACTCCGGCCCACGACATTAATGACTATACTATTGGTAAAAAGCATGACCTCGAAATCATCGATGTATTGGATGAAGAAGGCAAGCTTAATGCCCATGGCTTACATTATGAAGGTCAGGATCGCTTTGTGGTGCGTAAGGCCATCGCCAAAGAATTAGAAGAAAAAGGCTATTTAGTAAAAGCCGAAGATTATAAAAACAAAGTAGGAACCAGCGAAAGAACCGGGGCGGTAATTGAGCCTCGATTATCAGACCAATGGTTCCTAAAAATGAAGGAATTAGCCCAGCCCGCCATTAAAGCAGTAATGGATGAGGACGCTGAAATTCAGTTAATTCCTGAAAAGTTCAAGAATACCTACCGCCATTGGATGGAGAATGTGATCGATTGGAACATTTCTCGTCAATTATGGTGGGGACATCAAATTCCGGTTTGGTATTATAAAGGTGACCGCCAGCAAATTGTGGTGGCCTTAAATGAAACCGAAGCTCTGGAAAAAGCGCGTCAACAGTTTGGAGATACTACGATCAGCATGGAGGACCTACAGCAGGAACCCGATGTATTGGATACCTGGTTCTCTTCTTGGTTATGGCCGCTTTCGGTGTTTAATGGTGTGCTTGATCCGGAAAACGAAGAAATTAAGTACTACTATCCTACCCGCGATTTAATTACCGCTCCCGAAATTCTCTTTTTCTGGGTTGCACGTATGATAATCATCGGCTATGAATTGCGAGACACCAAGCCTTTTAGCAATGTATACCTCACCGGTATCGTGCGCGATAAGCAAGGGCGTAAGATGTCTAAATCCCTAGGCAACTCTCCCGACCCTATTGGCTTGATGGAAAAGTACAGCACCGATGGCGTTCGCGTGGGAATGTTGCTCACCTCACCCGCCGGTAACGATTTACCTTTTGATGAGGAGCTTTGTGAGCAAGGGCGTAATTTCTCCAATAAAATTTGGAATGCCCAGCGCTTGGTACTCAATTGGGAAGTAGCTGATAAAGCACCCTCCGCTTCGGATATTGCCGCTATGCGTTGGTTTGCAGAGAAGAAACTGGATACCTTGGAAAAACTCGAAGCCAGCTTTAATTCGTATCGAATTTCAGAGGCACTCATGACAACCTACAAGTGGGTATGGGATGATTTCTGTAATTGGTATTTAGAGTCCATCAAACCCGCTTACGGCGAAGCTATTTCCAAGGCGGTATACGATCAAACGATTAAATTCTTTGAAGAGGTTACTACCGTTCTGCATCCATTTATGCCTTTCATTACTGAAGAGATATGGCAGAACCTTCGTCCGCGTAAAGAAGGTGAATCCGTAAGCTTAGGCGAATGGCCTAAAATGCAAAAGGTGGATAGCGCCTATTTAGCCGATTTCGATCAAATGCTGGCCGTAGTAAATGGCGTTCGGAACTTGCGTGCCTCTAAGAGTATGTCACCTAAGGAAAGTCTAGAAATTTTCCTTCCGGCAGAAGAAGCCCTTTCTAGCGAATTACGTGAGCTCGCTTCTAAGCTGGCCAATCTTTCAAAAATTGAAATGAAGGCGGAAGAAGCGGGTCCCGGTTTTAGCTTCCTCGCGGGTAAATACGAATTCTTTGTACCCGCAGGTGAACAAGCCGATTTAGGTGCCGAGAAAGAGCGTATTGAGAAGGAGCTGGACTACCTCAAGGGCTTTTTGAAATCCGTAGAGAAAAAGCTTTCGAACGAGCGTTTCGTAAACAATGCCCCAGAGGCAGTAGTGGCCAATGAGAAAGCCAAGCAGGAAGATGCTCAAAGCAAAATCAAAGCTTTGGAAGAAAGTTTGGCAAGATTGTAAGAACCTCAATTCTACATCATAAAAAAAGCGGCCCCATCCAGGGCCGCTTTTCATTTGCTTTCATCACTCTACTAAAAACCAAATGCATAATATTTTTCGCGTCCATTTGGAAGCACGCCAAAGATGATTACTGGTTTATCACGTGGAAGTTCTTTACCTACCACATTAATATCTTCGACCTTCTTAATAGCTTTCTGATTAATCTGGGTAATGATAAAACCGCGAGGAATATCCTGCTCGGCTAAAATGCCACTCTTCACATCCAAAATCTTCACTCCATAGGGAATGCGATAAGCACGTCGCTCATCTTCATTCACCTCGCGGAAGCTTCCTCCCAATAAGGTCAGGAACTGAAGGTCTTCCTTTTTAAAACGTTGCGTGGTGCCATTTACATTGCGAAGGGTTACTTGATAGTCTTTTAAAACATCATCCCGTAAAACGGAAACTTTCACCGCTTCTCCAGGACGCTTGCTACCAATAATCTCTTGCAACTCGGCTCCTTTGTTCACCTTGCGATCATCAACGGCCACGATGATATCTCCTTCTGCCAAACCAGCTTCTGCAGCGGCTCCATTTTCACTTAAGCCACCAATATAAACCCCGGAGTTCACTTCAAGCTTTAAATCGGTTGCCAGCCTTGGGGTCACATCTGATATTTTAACCCCCAAATAAGCACGTTGCACGGTACCGAATTCCTTCAAATCAGCTACTACCTTCTCTGCCAAATTACTGGGCACCGCAAAGGAGTATCCTTCAAAACTTCCGGTACGAGTACTAATGGCAGAGTTGATTCCTACTAATTCACCACGGGTATTCACCAGGGCTCCACCGCTATTACCGGGATTTACCGCCGCATCAGTTTGAATAAAAGACTCAATGGCTGCTTGCTCGGCGATAATACCAATGCTACGTGCTTTGGCCGAAACAATACCAGCGGTTACAGTAGAAGTTAGATTGAAAGGGTTTCCCACTGCTAATACCCATTCCCCAACGCGCAGATTGTCACTATTACTAAAGTTGAGATAAGGCAATCCACTCACCTCATCTTCTACCTTAATTAAGGCAATATCAGTGGTGGGGTCGGCGCCAATTACTTTGGCAGGATACTCTTCTCCACTATTGAGGCTCACCAAAATTTCTTCCGCGCCTTCAATTACGTGGTTATTGGTTACGATATAACCATCCTCACTAATGATTACCCCGGAGCCGGTACCTAATTGCAATTGACCCTGGCCCTGACCTTGAGGTACGCCAAAGAAAAAGTCTAATGGTGATTGTGCTACCGGCACGCGAGCACGCACGGCTGTTTTTACGTGTACTACGCTATGAACACTCTTCTCGGCCGCCTCCACAAAATCTTCGGGTGCGGTTCCCGGCACGGCATAGCTTACCGAACTAGGTTGCACTTGAGCGGGGCTCTCAATAAAAGTTCGAGTGTTCTCCTTCTCAAAGAAGGCTTTATAGAGTCCCAAACTGATCATTCCCCCAAAGGCTGAAATCAAAATGAGCTTTGCAATATTCTTCATGTTATCCTATCTTTTTACTTTGCAACAAATTTTTTCCAATAACTGTTCCAAGTCAAGGCCTAGTATCCTTGAAACACAGCCTTTAACGACATTTTAACTTAGACGTGAGTCCGATAACTTTTCACAAATACCAAGGTACCGGAAATGACTTTATTATGATCGATGGTCGTCAGGAAATTCCGTCATGGTCTCAAACTGACATCGAGCAATTTTGTCATCGCCGATTTGGCATAGGTGCCGATGGCCTTATCATATTAGCCCCCGCCGAAGGTTTTGACTTCCGCATGATCTATTACAATAGCGACGGTCGCGAAAGTACGATGTGCGGCAATGGCGGCCGCTGCATTGCACAATTTGCGCACGATTTAGGGATGGGAAACTCCTTTCGCTTCATTGCGATTGATGGTCCCCACCTGGCAGAAGTAGAAGCAAAACGCGTACGCCTGCAAATGATCGATGTGCCCACTATTGAAGCGCGCGGCACTGACTGGTTTACCGATACCGGCTCTCCTCATCATGTGGTTTTGCATCCCAATCCGGACGAATTGAACATTGTGACTGCCGCACGCACCATTCGTAATTCGGAACCTTATAAAAAAGCCGGGGTAAATGTAAACTTCATGACTGGCGAAGGTCAAAACTGGGAAATGCGTACTTATGAACGCGGGGTAGAAGATGAAACTTATAGCTGTGGCACTGGAGTTACCGCAGCGGCTCTGGTAGCCCATTACAGTGGCAAGGCGCCTCTCTCTCCTATTCACATGCGCACCAAAGGAGGCAAGCTTAGTCTTTCCTTTGAGCACAGTCCCGAAAAGGGCTATTTCAATATCTGGTTGGAAGGACCGGCAGAGAAAGTATTTGAGGGCTTTGCTAAATGATAAAACTGCAAAAGGAAGATATCAGCTTAAGGGCTTTGGAGCCCGAGGATCTAAGCCTACTATTGGCCTGGGAGAACAATCCTGAGTTTTGGACCAGCTCCCAGCAAAGAGCTCCTTACAGCGAGTACCTCATGAAGCAATACTTGCTAGAAGTAGGGAAAAGTCCCTATGAAGTGGGGCAATTGCGAATGATGATTTGCTTTAAAGGCCAAAGCATTGGACTGGCAGATTTCTTTGATTTTGATGTAGACCATCGCCGCGGGGCTTTGGGTATTCTCATCGGCGCTGAGACCAATCGAGGTAAAGGCTTGGCAGAATCGGCTCTGAATCTTTTTATTGACTATCTCTTTACCGCCTTTGATCTGCAGCAATTGCATGTAAGTATTGCCGATGGAAATGTGGCCAGCTTGCGACTCTTCGAAAAATGCGGCTTTGAAAAATGTGGCTTACGTAAACAATGGTACCGCCAGGGAGATTCTTTTATTGACGAGCATTTGCTGCAATTATTGAAAGGATCTCGATGAAAAAGTTTTTGAGCTTAAGTGGAATTATAGCCTTGGTGATGCTTTTGGCTTATCAATGTGATCATCCCAAAGCCAAAAAACTGAGTGCCGAAAAAGAAGAAAAGTTGCTATGGCTCAATCACCATGATACGGTCTCGTATGTAGGTATCGAAACTTGTATGCAATGCCATAGTGGGATACATCAGACCTTTATCCAAACCGGAATGGGGCAGTCCATTGGCAAGGCCGATACCCTAAAAAGCATTGCCAAGATTGATGGTCATCAAAAGCTCTACGATTCCTATCAAGATTTATACTATCAACCCTTTTGGCGAGATAACACCTTAGTCTTACGCGAGTTTAGGCTTGGCGCCGATGGCGATACGATCCATAATTTAGTCCAGCCTATCGATTATGTTATTGGCAGTGGACAGCATACCAATTCACATCTCTGGCAAGAGAATGGCTATTTCTTCCAAGCGCCCTTTACCTGGTATGCCCAAGAACAAAAGCTAGACTTCCCTCCTGGATTTGAAGGCGGTAATAACAGCCGTTTCAATCGACAAATTGGCCTGGAATGCATGGCTTGCCACAATGCCATGCCCACCGAATTTGTAAAGGGTAGCACTCAAAAATTCAGACGTATCCCGGAAGGAATTAACTGCGAACGCTGCCATGGTCCGGGAGGCGCGCATGTGGCGAAAATTATGCGGGGTGAAATTACCGACACCGCCAAAGAAGCAGATCGCAGTATTGTGAATGCCAAGCGCCTAAGCGCCCAAATGCAATTTGAAATTTGCCAGCGCTGTCACCTGCAAGGAAATGCAGTATTAAAGGAAGGCAAAAGCTTTTTCGACTTTAAACCAGGCATGGAGCTCAAAGAGGTAATGCAGGTTTTTTTACCACGCTATGAGGATTCCGACAATCGCTTTATTATGGCCTCCCATGCTGATCGTTTTAAGCTTAGCGCTTGCTATCAGGCCCATCCGGAGACCTTCACCTGTACTTCCTGTCATAATCCACATATCTCAGTAATGAGTACGGTAGTTTCCAATTTTAATCAGACTTGCATTCAATGTCACTCCGCCAATAAGGCCCAAATAATGTGTTCCGCACCCATGCATGAAAGAGAGGTGAAACACAATAATTGTGTGCAATGCCACATGCCACCCTCTCAGGCCACCGACATCCCCCATGTTACGGTGCATGATCATTTTATCCGAAAGCCTCAGGATAATCGAGCTCCCGTTTCGCCCGAAGCCAGTCGCTTTTTAGCTCTGCTTTCCATCAACGATTCTAAACCCTCCGCTCGCGATAAAGCCCTGGCTTATTTGCAGCAATTTGAACGCTTCGGCGCCAAGCCTCTTTATTTGGATAGTGCGGCCCGCTTCTTAAATGAGGTGCCCAAAACAGCATCAGAGCATTTGTACCTCTGGACCTATTATTTCTTTTTAAGTGGAGATCGCGAAAGCTTGTATCACTTCGGAGCGCAATATGGACTCAACCATCTATTGCGGGAACTTACCGAGCTTGATTATGAAAATAAAGATGCCTGGACAGCCTACCGTTTGGCAGAAGCTTATCAGTTTAAAGGTGATACAGAATCCGCTTTAAAACTCTTTGAACGCTCGGTAGATCTGGCTCCCTTTATTGGTGACTTCAAAAATAAATGGGCGGCTTTATTAAATGCTGAAGGACAAAAAGCCAGGGCCGAAAGCTTATGGAAGGAAGTCTTGCAAGAGGAACCTTACCATCGGGAATCCTTAAATAATATTGCTTTTTTAATGCTGGAGCAAAGGCGCAATGCCGAGGCTGCACAATACTTAAAGCTTTGTTTAGAGCGCTATCCCGACTATCTTTTAGCCTGGCAAAATGAAGCTCGGCGTGCCATGCAAAGCGAAGATGCCCTAGCTTTGAAGCGCGCTTTGGAAGCTATAATTCGCTTGGACCCGCAGAATGTTCAGGCTAAGGAACACTACCGGAAATTCTTTTCATGAAACGAAGACTACTTATTCTTCTTGGCATTATTTTATCGGTTGGAGGCTATCTGGGCTATCGAGCCCATCGCATTATTTGGGCTCCTAATGTGGTGAGCTTAGAGCAAAGTCATCATCTTTATATTGAACCCGGCACCAGCTATGAAGAGCTTTTACTTCAGCTGGACACTCTTCTCATTCATCGGGAATACTTTGAACTGCTGGCCGAATGGAAGAAGTTGCCTCAAAACATTAAGCCAGGTAAATATGCCATTAGCAGTGGCATGAGCAACAATAGTTTGGTGAATCGTCTTCGCGCCGGAATTCAAGAGCCGGTACGCCTTACCTTAAACATGGCTTATACCCTGGAAGATTTAGCGGGCCAGGCAGGTGAAGCCTTGGAACCGGATTCTCTGGATTTCCTCAAATATTTGAAAAGCAATCAGGTTTTAGAAGATTTTAAAATCAACCGCAAGGAACTGCCAGGCTTCTTCTTGTCGAATACCTATGAGTTTTACTGGATTACCAGTCCTCATGATTTTGTTCAAAGAATGCTACGCGAATCGGAGCGCTTTTGGCAAAGTCGCACTGCTTTGCTCGAAAAAAGTGGCTTAAGTCGACATGAAGTAATTACCCTGGCCAGTATTGTGGAAAGCGAAACTGCCCGACCGGATGAAATGCCCAAGGTGGCCGGCTTATACCTCAACCGATTGGAGAAAGGCATTAAATTACAATCGGATCCAACCGTGATATATGCCATGAAATTGGAAAACCCCAATTTAATCGTGCAAAGAGTGTATACCAAAAACCTGGATATCGACTCTCCTTATAATACCTATTTGCATACCGGCTTACCTCCAGGGCCGATTCGTATTCCCGATCCGCGCAGTATCGATGCCGTTTTAAAAGCTCAGGATCATTCGTATATCTTTATGTGCGCAGATCCCGACCGACCAGGTTACCATTCCTTTGCGCAGAGCCTGCGGCAGCATAATATCAATAAGGCGAAATACCATCGTTGGGCCAACCGCAATGGAATTCGATAATGGACTATCAGTAAAATCCCATCCGCCGAAAGGCAAAAAGGCCTGATTTAACCCTTGATAATTTGTAAATAGTCTACATTTGCAGCGTTTTTTTAAACCCTCTCAAATCACGCTAAAATGGCGCAGACAAACAATTATCAAGAATCTGTTGCTCAGAGAATTCAGCAAGAGAAACTGGCGGTTCAATTTATCAAAAACATCAATGATCTTTACTTAGATAAAGGCATTGAAACCGTGTTGTTCCGCAACCAATTGGTGGATCAACGTCCCAGCGAAGTGCTGAACCTGCATTCTTATGCTCGCAACATTGTAGGACAAAACATTACCATTACCGACACCGTAGCCCTTTTGGACGAATTGGTGCAAATGGATTTAGCTCCCGCCCGTATGGACATTGGCCGTTTGGCTAGTGAGTGGCTGAATGAAGGAAGCAATTTTGCCAGTGTTTCAGAATTCCTGAACAGCAAATTGGCCGACTTTATTGGTCCGGACAATATGGAGCGTACAACTCCTAAAGACGTGGTTCTTTATGGTTTTGGGCGTATTGGGCGTTTAGTTGCCCGTGAATTAATGGCTCAAGAAGGAATGGGCGAGCAATTGCGTTTGCGTGCCGTAGTTAGCCGTGGAGAAACCCCTGAAAGCTTAGAAAAACGTGCTTCTCTTTTACGTGTTGACTCGGTGCATGGAAACTTCCCTGGCACTGTAGAAGCGGACGTTGAGAACATGGCTTTGATCATTAACGGTCGTCAGATCAAATTCATCAATGCAGCTAAACCAGAGGATATCGATTATACCGCTTATGGTATTAATGATGCCTTGATTATTGACAATACCGGTGCTTTCCGCGATGAGGCAGCTTTGAGCCGTCACTTGCAAGCTAAAGGTGCTGCGAAAGTATTATTAACCGCTCCTGGTAAAGGAGTTCCTAATATTGTGCACGGTGTTAACCAAATGGATTTCGATCCTAGTGAGGTGAACATCTTCTCTGCCGCTAGCTGTACTACCAATGCCATTACTCCGGTATTGAAAGTTATCGAAGATGCCTTTGGTGTAGAGCGCGGTCATATTGAAACCGTACACGCTTATACCAATGACCAGAACCTGGTAGACAATATGCACAAGAAATACCGTCGTGGTCGTGCTGCTGCCTTAAACATGGTTATTACTGAAACTGGTGCTGGTGCTGCTGTAGCTAAAGCCCTTCCGGTAATGGCGGGTAAATTAACTTCTAACGCCATTCGTGTTCCTGTTCCTAATGGCTCTTTGGCCATCTTAAACCTGGAAGTTAAAAACGCTACCGATTTGGAAGGTGTAAACAATGCCATGCGCAGTGCTGCCCTTAAAGGTGATTTGGTTGAGCAGATTAAGTACTCCATGAGCAACGAACTGGTATCCAGTGACATTGTTGGTGAGTCTTGCCCTTCTATTTTCGATAGCCCTGCTACCATTGTAGATGCCAATGGCAAAAACATGGTATTGTACGTATGGTACGATAATGAGTACGGTTATAGCCGTCAGGTTATTCGTTTGAGCAAGTATATTGCTCAGGTGCGTCGTAAAAGATATTATTAGGCTAGACTTTAGACGATAGATGTTAGACTTTTGATCTACACTCCAGATTCTAAACTCTCTTAAAAACCCATCCCGGTCTCCGCAAGGAGGTCGGGATTTTTTTGTGGGTATAGCGCTGTATTTCGGAACTTAGGCCATGTCCCAAATGAAGTTGAGAAAGTATCTAGCGGTCTGTTTCAGTCTATGGGCCCACCATCTGTGGGCACAAGAAGATACTTCCTTGGTTCCATTGCCAAAGGAAGAATATGCTATTTACCAGTATGATTCCCTTTTACAAACAGACATCCTTAGCTATCATTATGGTCTTTGGGATTTTGATGAAGATGGATTTCAGGACTCAGTGGTTTTCACCAGTAATGGCGGAGCCCATGCCTATTATGTCTTAAGGCTGTGGACTTCCAATACGCAGGACTGGGTCAATTTTCCGGATATTCAGATTGACATGCCTTACCCTTCCGAAATGGAAGTACTTCCTCCGGCGGATTCTTATTACCCTCAATTTTCAGTTTCAGATTTTGACAAAGATGAAAAATTGGAGATTTACCTAAACCTGAGGAATTCAATTTCAAAAAGTCATAGCATAAGATTACTAATTGAAATAGAGCAAAGTGACTGGACTATAAGAAAGCTTTCTGATTAAAGTTCTTATTAGGAACTTGATTAAAACCGCTCTAAATTTGTATTCTCTTAAATGATACTTCCTTAATGCGATTCTTGAAGCAATTACGATTCAAGCTTGTAGAATTACTCTTAAAAATTAAAAGCCTCGGCAAGAAGCCTCAAAAGTCTGAGGAAGATGAGCCGGTGTTTTTTATCATGGGTTCTGGTCGAAATGGAAGTACCCTTTTAGCGCGACTGCTCAATAATCACAGTGATATTTTCCTACCTCCTGAACAGTTTGCCCTCCCTTTTACCATTGCTGATTGGCAGTTTTCCAGATTTAAATCCTGGACCTCCTTCTACCAAAAACAACTCAAACGTTATCTGAAAAACAACCAGAGTTGGAAACTCGAGGAAAAGGATTTTAAGAAAATTGAATCCGAACTAAGAGCCCTCGATAAAGAAGAACGCGGTCCGGGAACCATATTTAAACAAGTGTTTGAGCGCTATGCTAAAAAATTTGGAGGTCCAGCCAAGCTTTATGGTGATCACTCTCCCTTAAGCACAGAGTACTACAAATACATCTATCATGAGTTTCCAGACGGGAAGTATATTTTCTTACTTCGTCATCCTTATGATGTAGTACTTTCTTATTCCAAAATGAAGGAGCACAAAGCCAGCGATCCTGAATACGCGGCTTGGAAATGGAATAATAGCATCAAGGCTTACGACTATCTGAAGAAGAAAAATTGCGATGTACTATTAGTGAAGTACCGCGATTTAGTTTCTAAGCCTGAAGAAGTAACCGAGAAAATTCAAGATTTTCTGGACATTGATCCTCAGGATGTGATTAATGCCATTCCTGTAAATCCCGAAGAAGATCCCCTGGGTGCCGGAACTCATGCCCATCATCAAAAGCTTTACAAGGCTGTAGATGCCAGTTCAGTGGGTAAATGGAAAGAAGAACTAGCCCCGGAAATCATTGAGCAAATTGAAGAGTCGGTAGAAGAAAATGCCGCTCGTTTTCATTTTAATTTACACGCCTAATAAGCCGGTTAATTCTCTCCTTTCTTAAAAGCCAGGTATTTAATTAAATCCAGCCCCTTCCTCTTAACCTTGGTTTAAGATTTCTAATCTATACTTCAAGCAGCCTTAACCTTAATCGAACACTAAGGGTGCATTGCCATAGGACTTTTGTGCTTTCCTAAACAATAGATCTATGAAACGAACCATTACTATTACACTTTGCTTATTAAGCAGTCTTATGATTCAGGCTCAAAACCTGATCGACCTTTCTCATTTAGCCAGTTATAAAAGCGGTGCATTTGATGAGGGTGCCATGGAGATTGTAGCTTATAACCCAACTGCCCAGGTTTTATACGCAGTAAATGGCTACAATGATCATGTTGATGTATTTGACATCTCCAATCCAAGCAACATCACCAAAACCGATTCTATCGACATTACCGTTTACGGAGATGGCGCTAATTCTGTTGCTTACAAATCAGGTTACCTGGCTATCGCTGTAGAAGCCAATGATTTTGATCAAAATGGTCACATTGTATTCTTCGACTCTACCCTAACTTTCATCGCAAGCTTGGAAGTAGGTGTTTTACCGGATATGGTAACTTTTAGTGCTGATGGCATGTACGTGCTAAGTGCTAATGAAGGTGAGCCTGATGATGATTATACCGCTGATCCCATGGGTAGTGTTTCCATCATTGATATTTCCGGTGGCGTGCAGAATGTAAGTCAGGGCAATGTTACTACCCTTGATTTCACTCAATTCGATGCCAATTATGATCCTGCTATTCGCAACTTCGGTCCGGTAGCGGATTATATGGAAGATCTTGAAAACACTGCTGACTCTTTAGATAACCTGATCATCGTTACCACGGCTGGAAATATCGGTTGGTACTATGATGATTACAGTGGTGATCACTACGCTGAAATGAATGCATTCTCTGCCAGTGGCCCTACTACTACCTGGATGATTACCCCTGCTATGAATTTCACCGGTCAGGATTCAGTTTACTTCAGCTTCGAGAACACCCGTAACTTCAGTGGTGGTTCTTTGGAAGTTTTAATTTCTACTGATTTTGATCCTTTAACTCATACCGATCCTGCTAATGCCAATTGGGATACCATTACCGGAAATTTCGCCTTCTCTTCTGGTGGATATGCAGACACCAATTCAGGTCGTTTCAGTTTAGAAAATTACTTGACGCCTAATGTGAGCATCGCTTTCGTATACGAAGGTGCCCCAGGTGCTGGAAACTCTTCGGTATGGCAAATTGACGATTTGATGATCGAAGGTACCATGCCTCGTTTATCTCAAAACCTGGAGCCCGAATACATCGCCTTAGCTCCGGATAACAGCAAGGCTTTTGTAGTTTGTCAAGAAAACAATGCGATGGCGGTTATCGACTTAGCCAGCAAAAGCATCACTTCCTTAAAGCCGCTTGGTTTTAAAGATTACTCTACCGGTAACAATAAAATGGATGCTTCGAACCGTGCCAGCAGCATCGACATTCGCAACTGGCCAGTATTCGGTATGTACCAGCCAGATGCCATCAAAGCCTTTGAGGTGAATGGTACTACCTACATCGCTACCGCCAACGAAGGCGACTCTCGCGACTATGATTTCTATAGCGAAGAAGAGCGTGTTAAAGACCTTACTTTAGATGCAACAGCCTTCCCAAATGCAGCTAACTTGCAAATGGAAGACAGCTTAGGTCGCTTAAACATTACCACTACTTTGGGTGATACGGATGGTGATGGAGATTTTGACGAATTGTACTCTTACGGAGGTCGTGGTTTTTCCATCTGGGATGAGAACATGAACCTGATCTGGGATAGTGAGGATCAATTCGCTCAGACTTTATTCAGCCTCTATCCTAATGAGTTCAACTCTAATAATGATGATAACAGCTCCTTAAAATCTCGTTCTGATGATAAGGCTTCCGAGCCAGAAGCAATCGAAATTGCGGTAATCAACGGATTTACCATTGCCTTTGTAGGTTTAGAGCGTATGGGGGGAATCATGGTTTATGATATCACTGACCCCAGCAACCCAAGCTTCATTAGCTACTTCCTACACCGTGACTTTAGCGTTTCTGCAGATGATATCAATGCCGGTGATTTAGGTCCAGAAGACATCAAGTTTATCCCCGCCGCTCAAAGTCCAAACGGTGAAAACTTATTAGCCATTGCCAACGAAGTATCCGGAACCCTTTCTTTGTACAGCATTGGTGGTACCATCGGATTAAATGAAGAAGAGCGTGCTTTAAGCTTACAAGCTTATCCTAACCCAAGCAATGGCTTGGTACAATTTAGCCAGGTGATCGAAGGTGGTAAACTTTACAACCTGAATGGTCAAATGGTGATGAACATCGAAGGAAACAAAGCCGACTTAAGCGCTTTGCCTAGCGGAATTTACCAATTGGTATCAGCTCAAGGAAAACTTCAGATTTTAAAGAAATAAGGCTTTTTAGTCGACCGAACAACAACTTTAGAATCCCGATTCAGGCGAAAGCTTGGATCGGGATTTTTGATTTATAGCGCTGGCCCATTTTAAAATTACCTTTGAATGGTCATAAAGGAAAGGAGCAAATTCTAAATTCCTTCCAATTTGATTTATTCTATTGCAGCATGAAAATCTTAATCATTGAAGACGAAAGTGAATTAGCTCAGGATATGAGCACCTTCCTCACTAATGAAGATTATCGCTGCGAAATTGCTTCGGATTATCCAAGTGCCTGGGACAAGGTACATGACTATGAATACGATTGCATTCTCCTCGACTTAATGCTACCGGGCGGAGAGGGCTTAAAAATCCTGGAGGAATTAAAGGCACTTAATCGCAGTGTAGGAGTGATTATCATATCTGCTAAAAATGCCCTGGATGATAAAATTAAAGGCCTAAAGCTTGGCGCTGACGATTACCTCGCCAAACCCTTTCATCAAGCCGAATTAGCAGCCCGGGTAGAGTCGATTATACGCCGCAAACAATTTGACAGTCAAAATAAAATTCAATATCAAGAGCTATCCATAGACCTCAACGCTAAAAGTGTATGGGTACACGAAACTGAAGTGGTTCTTACTCGAAAAGAATACAACCTACTTCTGTTCTTCTTGGGAAATAAAGGTCGGGTACTTTCTAAGCCGGCATTGGCCGAGCACCTGTCCGGCGATTTTGCCGATATGTTCGATAGTCATGATTTTGTGTATGCCCATGTAAAAAACTTGAAGCGCAAATTAAAAGAGGCGGGCTACGGCAATTATATCCAAACCATCTATGGAACCGGCTATAAATGGGAACTATGAACAGATTACTACATAAACCGCTTAAAGCCTTTGCTCTCTATGCCCTAATTCTCCTCCTTGGCAGTATTCCGGTTTATGTTTTGGTAATGGACCATATCTGGAATAATGAGCTGGACGAAAACAATAAGCTTCGACTGGAATTTATTAAATCCCAATTAGATAAAGGTCATTTTAATGAAACTGAGCTCAATAAGGTCATTGAAAATTGGTCCATCCTTCAGCCCGATATTCGTATTGAAAAGCTGGAAAAACCTCAACCTTTTGCGGATCGCTACTACAGCATTGAAAGGCCCAGCATTTTAGAGCCGGAAGAAGAAGATCTGGAACGCTTTCGCGGATTGGAATCCTATTTCGAACTAGAGAATCGAGCCTACCGAATTCGTATTGAAACCAATATTGAGGAACTGGATGAAACCTTTGCGGTGATTAGCCTTATCACCCTTAGCTTTCTGGTGATTATGGTGATAGGTTTTGTATTGCTTAATCGTAAAATCACCAAACAAAGCTGGCGCCCATTTTACCAAAGTCTGCAAGCATTAAAAAGCTTTGAGCTCAGTAAGGGCCAAAAAATAGAGCTTCCCGAAACCGATATTTTGGAGTTTCAGGAACTTCATCATTCCATTGAGGAAATGGCAGCAAAGGCATTGGCTAGCTACCAACAGCAAAAATCCTTTATTGAAAATGCCTCTCATGAGCTGCAAACTCCCTTGGCACTGCTTAAATCCAAAATTGACCTATTAAGCCAAAAAACCGAAGTGAATCATGAGGTCAGGGACTTAATATCTGCCATTAATGCCCCCCTAGCCAGACTTAATCGTATTAATAAAAACCTTCTGGTTTTGGCCAAGGTGGAAAGTGAGCAGTTTCAATCCGATCAAAATCTCAACTTAAAGCAGGTCATTGATAATGCCCTTTTACTTTTTGAGGATTATATGGATGATAAAGAGCTTCAATGTCATTTTGATGGATCCCAATCCACCCTGCTCTATTGCGATCCATTCTTAGTAGAAACCCTGATACAAAACCTACTTTCCAATGCCATTCGACACAGTAAAAATGGTTCCGGTATATGGATTAAACTGAATGGGTCTCTGTTGGAAATCGCCAATGAAGGCCAGGAAAGCCTGGAAACAGATAAACTCTTTCAACGTTTCTCACGCAACAATTCTTCCGATAAAGTGAGCAGTGGCTTAGGCCTGGCGATTGTTAAAGAGATTGCCCACAAATACCATTGGCAAGTGAGCTATAGTTTTGAATCCTCCAGGCATATCTTCCGCCTGGACTTTTCTTAAAATTCCAATTTTCTTCTAAATCCATCCTGAAGTTTGGATTGTAATTTAAATCCATGCAATTATGAAGAAAGTAATTTTAAGTACAGCCTTCCTATTGGGAACGCTAGTCCTGAGCTATGGCCAGAAATCGAATTCAATGAAAGTACCGGATGCAGTGCAAAGCGCTTTTAAAACTAAATTCCCGGAAGCCACTAAAGTGGAATGGGAAAAAGAATCTACGAATGAATGGGAAGCTGAATTCAAATGGAATGGCAATGAGTACTCCGCTAATTTCAATTCCGCCGGACAATGGTTGGAGACCGAATATGAAATAAAGAAAAGTGAAGTCCCCAAATCCATATTAGCGCATTTGGATGCCGCCTATTCCGACTACGATTTGGAAGAAGTGGAAAGAGTAGAAAAGCCCGATGGCTCCGCTTATGAGCTTGAAATTGAAGTGAATGATGAAGAGTGGGAAGTTCTCGTAAATGAAAAAGGGATCATTAAACAAAGTCAAGAAAGCGAAGAAGAAGGTGATTAGAACTCTAAGAACTTTTAGTCTCATTCTGCTCTTAGTACCCCTGGGCCTTCGGGCCCAGGTAAGCTTGGTGAATCTATCCGGGACCGTGAAATCCGAAAAAAATCAAGAACTCCTCCCCTTCGTAAATATTCAATTGCTTAGTCCTGCTGATTCGAGCTTCCTGAGTGGCACCATTACAGATGAGCAAGGCCTTTTCAATTTAAGCGACATTGCTCCAGGAAAATACCTACTCTCACTTTCCTTTATTGGCTTTAAGGGTCTGTATAAGAACCTTTACATTGGTTCCAATTCGGCCTATTTGGATTTGGGGGTCCTATATCTAAAAGAGGATAATGAGCAATTAGAGGAAGTGGTGGTTTCAGCGCGCAAAGAAGCACTCAGCGCTAAAATGGATAAGAAAACCTACCTCCCCGAAGATAATCTGAGTCAGAGCGGAGGCAGTGTTTTGCAAACCCTCAGTCAATTGCCAGGGATTAGCACCCAAGAAGGTGAAATTCAATTGCGAGGCAGTAATCAAGTGATGATCCTTATCGATGGCAAACAGACGGCTATTACTGGCTTTGGTAAGCAGAATGGCCTGGATAATATTCCGGCTTCCGCCATTGAAAAGATTGAAATCATTAATAATCCTTCCGCTCAATATGATGCCAATGGAAATGCCGGTATCATTAACATTATTCTCAAGAAACAAGATGCCAGCGGTTTAAATGGCCAAGCAGGCCTGAGTACCGGATTGGGTGCATTATGGGTACGCAAGGATAACCTTCCTGGTATTAGGCCCCAATATCAAGCTACCCCTAAAATTAACCCTAGCATAGCGCTGAACTATCGTAAAAACAAGATGAATCTTTTCCTTCAGGCAGATCATCTCTATATCGAAAGTTTAAACCGAAACGAATTCGTAAGCCGAAGCTATGCTGACGGCACTCAGATCGATCAGCAATTAAAACGAAATCGAAATACCCATTTCTTCACCTCAAAGGCGGGATTGGATTATCAACTAGATGCCAATAATAGCATCAGCCTGGCCACCTATTTCAGTAGAGAAAGCGTTAAGGATTATGGGGATCAGCCCTTCTTTAATGGCAGAACTGGTGAGAGTTTACGCTTATGGCAATTCCTGGAAGATGAAGTCCTGACAGCTTATATGGGTTCCTTAGATTACGAGCATAAATTTCCGGAACCCGGGCATCTTCTTAAACTTGGTTATCGCTATAGTTTCGACCGAGAAGATGAAAGCTATTTCTTCGAAAATAAACTGCCGAGCTATCAAAGCAAGGAATCATTCCATCTGATTGCAGATCAGAAAGTATCCGATTTCAATTTAGACTATCAAAGGCCTCTAAAACATGGCCTTTTAGAAACGGGACTAAAATTCAGACAGAGAATTATCCCTACCAATATGCAGTTTAATCCTTCTGTTCAACATTCTGTTTTGGATGTAGGTGCAGATGGCATTGCTACTTACCGTGAGACTATTCCTGCTATCTACGGAAACCTGAATTATGAAATTCAAGATTGGGAGGCAGAACTTGGATTACGCTTGGAATATGTGGATCTATACTATGAAGTGAGCCCGGGACATAATACCTATAAAAGTGATGGCTATCAATATCTACAACCTTTCCCTAATGCGCGCATCGCCTATAAAATTTCGGATGGGGATAAATTGAGTTTATTCTTCAATCGCCGAGTGGATCGCCCGGATGAAGTTGACATTCGCATTTTTCCTAAATACGATGATGCAGAGATCATTAAGGTGGGAAATCCCGCGCTGAAACCTCAATTCACCAATAGCTTGGAACTCGGCTATAAACATGCCTGGGAAAAAGGATCCATCTATGGCGCTGCTTACCATCGAATGTCTAAGGCCCAGATAAGTCGAATTGCAATTCAATCCGATACCTCAAATTTGATTTACAATATCTCCCAAAATACGGGTACTGCCTTTAACAGTGGAATTGAGCTTGATTTGAATCAAAAACTAAGTAAATGGCTGAGGCTGAATGCCAACCTTAATGTGTATTACAATCAAATTTCGGCCTTTACAGTGCTTAATCGCTACCTTAAATTGAGCTATTACAGTGCACCGGCCCAAGATTTACTTTCAGGAAATTTTAAGCTGAACTTCAATTTCAAACTGGGTCAATCTACCCATATGCAGATCAGCAGCATTTACCTGGCTCCGGATATTATTCCACAAGGTAAAATTGATGCGCGCTATTCCTTGAATTTTGGATTAAGCCGCAGGCT
>Ga0189282_100311_pt1 | contig 22410 bp, 11 predicted proteins | sample N26C3minimetaG_FD_130328 | JGI IMG/M metagenome (GOLD analysis project Ga0189282, IMG submission 130328) | Marine microbial communities from the Costa Rica Dome - N26 C3 mini metaG | ecosystem: Environmental > Aquatic > Marine > Oceanic > Photic zone | place: Costa Rica: the Eastern Pacific... | reverse complement strand
TAAATTACAAGTTAGGGGAGGTGCTGCGAACCCATCGCCACCGGTTGGACCCGCCTTAGGTGCTGCTGGTGTTAACATCATGGAGTTCTGTAAGCAGTTTAATGCGCGTACACAGGACAAACAGGGTAAAGTTTTACCTGTTGTTATCACCGTTTACAAAGACAAATCTTTCGAGTTTGTTGTAAAAACACCACCTGCGGCAGTTCAATTGATGGAAGCAGCCAAGATTAAAAAAGGATCGGGAGAACCTAACAGGGTTAAGAATGGTTCGGTAACCTGGGATCAAGTAAAAGCAATCGCCGAAGACAAAATGGCGGATTTGAATGCCTTTACCGTGGAGTCTGCAATGAGTATGGTTGCAGGTACTGCAAGGTCTATGGGTCTGAAAATAGCCGGAACTAGACCTTTTTAAAATCTGAAAGCAATTAAGAAATGGCAAAATTGACTAAAAAGCAGAAAGAGGCCCACGCCAAGATAGACAAGAATAAGCTCTATACTTTGGAAGAGGCATCAGCTTTAGTAAAAGAAATAACCAATGTAAAATTTGACGCTTCCATTGATTTGGCAGTTCGTTTGGGCGTAGACCCAAGAAAAGCCAACCAAATGGTGCGTGGTGTTGTTACCCTTCCCCACGGAACAGGTAAGGACGTAAAAGTTTTGGCATTGGTGACTCCAGACAAAGAAGCAGAGGCCAAAGAAGCTGGTGCTGACTTTGTAGGATTGGACGAATATTTGGAGAAAATCAAAAACGGTTGGACCGATGTTGATGTGATTATCACTATGCCAAGCGTTATGGGTAAATTGGGACCATTAGGTAGAATTTTGGGACCAAGGGGCTTAATGCCCAATCCAAAGACCGGAACAGTAACTATGGATGTTGCAAAAGCTGTATCTGATGTGAAGGCCGGTAAGATAGACTTTAAAGTGGACAAAACCGGAATTGTACACGCAGCAATCGGAAAAGCTTCATTCTCTGCGGACAAAATCGCAGGAAATGCAAGGGAGTTGATCGACACCCTTATCAAAATGAAGCCTTCTGCTGCAAAAGGTGTGTACATGAAGAGTATTTACTTGTCCAGTACCATGAGTCCTAGTGTTCAATTAGATCCAAAAGCAGTTCAATAACTGGTAGTTCAATTTTTTTAACTATGACAAGAGAAGAAAAAGCAACAGTAATAAAAGACTTGACTGCACAGTTGGCTGATAACCCAAATATTTATTTGGCGGATATATCAGGATTGAATGCCGTGGACACCTCCAACTTAAGAAGGGCGTGTTTTAAGGCGAACATTAAGCTTGCGGTCGTAAAGAACACCTTGCTTGCAAAAGCAATGGAAGCTTCTGATAAGGAATTTGGTGAACTTCCCGAAGTATTGAAAGGCAATACATCTTTGATGTTGTCCGAAACCGGGAACGCACCTGCGAAACTTATCAAGAACTTTAGAAAAAAATCAGATAAGCCCGTATTGAAAGGCGCCTTCATTGAAGAGGCCATCTACATCGGGGATAATTACCTTGATGCACTTGTTGAAATCAAGTCCAAAGAGGAAGTTATCGGGGATATCATCGGATTGTTGCAATCTCCCGCCAAGAACGTTATTTCTGGTCTTAAGTCCGGAGGTGGTAAATTGGCAGGTATCCTTAAAACCCTATCTGAAAGAGAATAATTCGCGCACAATAAACTAAGTATATTTTTAAACATTTTTATTAAACGATAGAAAAATGGCAGATTTGAAAGATTTTGCAGAACAGTTGGTAAACCTTACGGTAAAAGAAGTAAATGAGTTGGCCGACATTTTAAAAGAAGAATATGGTATCGAGCCTGCTGCTGCTGCAGTAGCCGTTGCTGGTGGTGCTGCCGCTGGTGGAGGTGAAGAAGCTGCTGAGGAAAAAACTGAATTCGATGTAATCCTTACCGCTGCTGGTGGTTCTAAGTTGGCAGTTGTAAAATTGGTTAAGGAATTGACCGGTCTTGGTTTGAAAGAAGCTAAGGATATCGTAGACAGCGCACCAAAAGCTGTTAAGGAAGGTATTTCCAAAGACGAAGCTGAAGGTATCAAAAAATCATTGGAAGAAGCAGGAGCAGAAGTTGAGCTTAAATAATCGCTTTTCCCATTAGAACTTGGTTAAGGTCTTTCCATTTTTTGGTTAGACCTTAGCCTATTTATATAAGGAGTGTATAAAGCCGTACACGAACCCACATAGTATTCACGATCAAAATTTGTCCATAGATGTTCACAAACACTATTGAAAGAGTTAATTTCGCATCCGCTAAGAACATACCGGAATACCCGGATTTCTTGGACATTCAGATAAAATCGTTCCAAGACTTTTTCCAGCTTGAAACTAAATCTGACGAAAGAGGAAACGAAGGTCTCTACAACACCTTCATGGAGAATTTTCCAATCACCGATACCAGAAACCAGTTCGTACTTGAGTTTTTGGATTACTTCATTGATCCGCCAAGATACTCCATCCAAGAATGTATCGAGCGTGGACTCACCTACAGCGTTCCCCTCAAGGCGCGTCTAAAATTGTACTGTACCGATCCAGAGCACGAAGATTTCGAGACCATCGTACAGGATGTGTACTTGGGTACCATCCCTTACATGACTCCAAGTGGAACCTTTGTGATCAACGGTGCGGAACGTGTTGTAGTATCCCAGTTGCACAGATCTCCAGGGGTTTTCTTTGGACAATCTTTCCACGCAAATGGAACAAAATTGTATTCGGCCAGGGTAATCCCGTTCAAAGGATCTTGGATCGAATTTGCCACCGATATCAACTCGGTGATGTACGCCTACATCGATAGGAAGAAAAAGTTGCCCGTAACCACATTGTTCCGAGCCATCGGTTTTGAAAGGGACAAGGACATTTTGGAAATCTTCGACCTTTCGGAGGAAGTAAAAGTTTCCAAGAGCGGGCTCAAAAAAGTATTGGGCCGTAAATTGGCCGCTAGGGTGTTGAACACTTGGCATGAGGATTTCGTGGACGAGGATACAGGAGAAGTGGTCTCCATCGAAAGAAACGAAATTGTATTGGATCGTGATACCATTTTGGAAAAGGAGCATATCGATGAGATCATTGATGCCGATGTGAAGACCATTTTGCTTCACAAGGAGAACAATGCGCAATCCGACTATGCCATTATCCACAACACCTTGCAAAAGGATCCTACCAACTCCGAAAAGGAAGCGGTAGAGCACATTTACCGACAATTGCGTAATGCCGAGCCACCAGATGAAGAGACCGCTCGTGGCATTATCGACAAATTGTTCTTCTCCGACCAACGTTACAATCTTGGTGAAGTAGGTCGTTACCGAATGAACAAGAAGTTGGGATTGGATATTGGAATGGACAAACAAGTGTTGACCAAGGAAGATATCATCACCATCATCAAATATTTGATTGAGTTGATCAACTCCAAAGCGGAGATTGATGATATCGATCACTTGTCCAACCGTCGTGTAAGAACCGTTGGGGAACAATTGTCCCAGCAGTTCGGCGTAGGTTTGGCGCGTATGGCGCGTACCATCCGTGAACGTATGAACGTACGTGACAACGAGGTGTTTACCCCGATTGATTTGATCAACGCGAAGACCTTGTCATCTGTGATCAATTCTTTTTTCGGTACCAACCAGTTGTCCCAGTTCATGGACCAGACCAACCCGTTGGCCGAGATTACACACAAAAGAAGATTGTCCGCACTAGGGCCAGGAGGTCTTTCCCGAGAAAGAGCCGGTTTCGAGGTGCGTGACGTTCACTACACACACTACGGAAGATTATGTCCGATCGAGACACCTGAAGGACCGAACATTGGTTTGATCTCTTCCTTGTCCGTATTTGCCAAGGTGAACAATATGGGCTTCTTGGAAACCCCTTACCGAAAAGTGGAAGATGGAAAAGTGGATACCAAAAACCACATCTATCTAAGTGCAGAGGAGGAAGAGGGAATGAAGATTGCCCAAGCCAACATTCCATTAGGAGATGATGGCACCATTGAAAGAGAAAAAGTAATCGCCCGTGAAGAAGGGGATTTCCCAGTGGTGGACCCAACAGAGGTAAAATATACCGACGTTGCCCCGAACCAGATTGCATCTATCTCAGCTTCCTTGATTCCTTTCTTGGAGCACGATGATGCGAACCGTGCCTTGATGGGATCGAACATGATGCGCCAAGCCGTACCATTGTTGAGACCAGAATCTCCAATCGTAGGTACAGGCCTGGAAAGACAGGTAGCTACCGATTCCAGGGTGTTGATCAATGCCGAAGGAGACGGGGTGGTGGAATATGTGGATTCACAGAAGATTACCATAAAATATGATAGGACCGAGGAAGAGCGCTTGGTAAGTTTTGACGAAGACTCGAAAACCTACCAATTGGTGAAGTTTAGAAAAACCAACCAAGGGACCAGCATCAACTTGAAGCCCATCGTGAAGAAAGGTGACAAGGTGAAAAAAGGTCAGGTGCTTTGTGAAGGTTACGCTACCGAAAAAGGTGAATTGGCCTTGGGTAGAAACATGAAGGTTGCCTTTATGCCTTGGAAAGGATACAACTTTGAGGATGCAATCGTGATTTCCGAAAAAGTGGTACGTGAGGATATCTTTACCTCCATCCATATCGATGAGTATTCTTTGGAAGTAAGGGATACCAAATTGGGTGCAGAGGAGTTGACCAACGATATTCCGAACGTTTCCGAAGAGGCTACCAAAGATTTGGACGAGTACGGTATGATCCGTATCGGTGCCGAAGTGAAGCCTGGTGACATTTTGATCGGTAAGATCACTCCAAAAGGAGAGTCCGATCCAACACCGGAAGAAAAACTATTGCGTGCCATCTTTGGTGACAAGGCGGGCGACGTAAAAGATGCTTCATTGAAAGCTTCACCATCTTTAAGAGGTGTGGTAATCGACAAGAAATTGTTCTCACGTTCCATTAAGGACAAGAGAAAGCGTTCTGAAGACAAAGAAGCCATCGCAAGATTGGAGATGGACTACGAAGTGAAGTTCCAACAACTGAAAGATGTATTAATCGAGAAGTTGTTCGGATTGATCAGCGGAAAAACATCACAAGGTGTCATCAACGATTTGGGTGAAGAAGTACTTCCAAAAGGAAAGAAATACACCATTAAGATGTTGAACGCCGTAGATGATTTCGCTCACTTGGTAGGAGGTAGCTGGACAACGGACGACAAAACCAATGCATTGGTTGCCGATCTGTTGCACAACTACAAAATCAAATTGAACGATATTCAAGGTAACCTGAGAAGGGACAAATTTACCATCTCCGTAGGGGATGAGCTTCCTGCAGGTATCATGAAGTTGGCCAAAGTGTACATCGCCAAAAAGCGTAAGCTAAAAGTAGGTGATAAAATGGCGGGTCGTCACGGTAACAAAGGTATCGTTGCCCGAATCGTACGTCAAGAGGATATGCCGTTCTTGGAAGATGGAACCCCAGTGGACATTGTATTGAACCCACTTGGTGTACCTTCAAGGATGAACATCGGTCAGATCTACGAAACCGTATTGGGTTGGGCCGGATTGAAGTTGGGTCAGAAATACGCGACACCAATTTTCGACGGAGCTTCCCTGGACGAGATCAACAAGCTAACCGATGAAGCCGGCGTTCCAAGATTTGGACATACCTATCTGTATGACGGTGGAACAGGTCAGCGTTTCGACCAACGTGCAACCGTAGGTGTGATCTACATGCTGAAATTGGGCCACATGGTGGACGATAAGATGCACGCAAGATCGATTGGACCATACTCCTTGATCACACAGCAACCATTGGGTGGTAAGGCACAGTTCGGTGGTCAGCGTTTTGGAGAGATGGAAGTTTGGGCATTGGAAGCCTACGGCGCATCATCTACCCTTAGGGAGATATTGACCGTTAAGTCGGATGATGTGATCGGAAGGGCCAAGACCTACGAAACCATCGTAAAAGGTGAGACCATGCCAGAACCTGGATTGCCAGAATCTTTCAACGTATTGATGCACGAACTTAAAGGTTTGGGCTTGGATATCCGTTTGGAAGAGTAGAATACTATCATTACATTAATTATATCATCACCATATTGTTATGGCTAGAATAAAAGATAATAACGCACAAAAAAGGTTCAACAAAATTTCCATAGGATTGGCCTCTCCAGAGTCAATTTTGGCCGAGTCCCGTGGGGAAGTGTTGAAACCCGAAACCATTAACTACAGAACGCACAAACCAGAGCGTGATGGATTGTTCTGCGAGCGTATCTTTGGTCCTGTAAAGGATTATGAGTGTGCTTGTGGTAAGTACAAGAGAATCCGTTACCGTGGTATCGTCTGTGACCGTTGTGGTGTTGAAGTGACGGAGAAAAAGGTACGTAGGGACCGTGTGGGCCACATTAACCTTGTGGTTCCTGTAGCGCACATCTGGTACTTCCGTTCGCTGCCCAACAAAATAGGGTACCTTTTGGGATTGCCATCCAAAAAGTTGGACATGATCATTTACTACGAAAGGTATGTGGTCATCCAGCCAGGTATTGCCAAAGGTCCCGAAGGTGACGAAATCCACAAAATGGATTTCTTGACCGAAGAGGAGTATTTGAACATTTTGGAAACGCTTCCTACCGAGAACCAATACTTGGAGGATACCGACCCCAATAAGTTCATCGCCAAAATGGGTGCCGAATGTTTGATCGACCTATTGTCCAGAATCGATTTGGAACAATTGTCCTACGAACTTCGTCACAAGGCAAACACAGAAACATCAAAGCAGCGTAAGACTGAGGCCTTGAAGCGTCTTCAAGTGGTAGAGGCTTTGCGTGAGTCACAAGGAAACAGGGAGAATAACCCAGAGTGGATGATTATGAAAGTGATTCCTGTGATTCCACCAGAATTGCGTCCGTTGGTGCCGTTGGATGGAGGTCGTTTTGCCACATCCGATTTGAACGATTTGTACCGAAGGGTAATCATCCGTAACAACCGTTTGAAGCGTTTGATGGAAATCAAGGCACCAGAAGTGATCTTGAGGAACGAAAAACGTATGCTTCAGGAAGCTGTAGATTCGCTTTTTGATAACACTAGAAAGGCATCCGCGGTAAAAACAGAATCGAACAGACCGTTAAAATCCCTTTCCGATTCCTTGAAAGGTAAGCAAGGTCGTTTCCGTCAAAACTTGTTGGGTAAACGTGTGGATTACTCCGCCCGTTCCGTAATCGTCGTTGGACCGGAATTGAAATTGTACGAATGTGGTCTTCCAAAAGATATGGCAGCCGAACTTTACAAACCGTTCATCATCCGTAAGTTGATCGAGCGTGGTATTGTAAAGACCGTTAAATCTGCCAAAAAGATTATCGACAAGAAAGAGCCCGTAGTATGGGATATTCTTGAAAACGTCCTTAAAGGACACCCGGTACTATTGAACCGTGCCCCCACATTGCACCGATTGGGTATCCAAGCGTTCCAGCCTAAACTTATCGAAGGTAAGGCGATCCGTTTGCACCCCTTGGCGTGTACCGCTTTCAACGCGGATTTTGATGGGGACCAGATGGCAGTTCACTTGCCATTGGGACCAGAGGCCATTTTGGAAGCACAACTATTGATGTTGGCTTCGCAGAACATCCTTAACCCTGCCAACGGTTCTCCGATTACCGTACCATCCCAGGATATGGTTTTGGGATTGTACTATATGACCAAAGAGAAAAAGTCCACCGAAGAGGAGCCTGTTGCAGGTGAAGGCTTGACCTTCTATTCTTCCGAGGAAGTGGAAATTGCCTTCAATGAGAAAAAAGTATCGCTTAATGCCGGTATTAAGGTAAGGGCCAAGGACTTTAACGAAGAAGGTGAGTTGGTGTACAAAATCATCGAGACCACTGTAGGTCGTGTATTGTTCAACACCGTAGTGCCAGAACAAGCAGGATTCATCAACCAAGTGTTGAACAAGAAAGCCCTAAGGAACATTATTGGGGATATTCTTGCGGTGACCGATGTACCTACCACTGCCGAATTCTTGGATAAAATCAAGGCCATGGGATACGATTTCGCCTTTAAAGGTGGTCTATCCTTTAGTTTGGGAGATATCATCATTCCAGCCGAAAAGCAGGAGATGATCGCCGATGCCAACGAGCAAGTCGATGGCATTATGATGAACTATAATATGGGTCTTATCACCAACAACGAACGTTACAACCAAGTAATCGACGTTTGGACATCCACCAATGCTATGTTGACCGAATTGGCCATGAAGCGAATTCGTGAAGACAAGCAAGGATTCAACTCTGTGTATATGATGTTGGATTCCGGTGCGAGGGGTTCCAAAGAACAGATTCGCCAGCTGACCGGTATGCGTGGATTGATGGCCAAGCCGAAAAAATCTACTGCAGGTGGTGGTGAAATTATCGAAAACCCGATTCTTTCCAACTTTAAGGAAGGATTGTCGATTTTGGAATACTTTATCTCTACCCACGGTGCGCGTAAAGGTCTTGCGGATACCGCTTTGAAAACGGCGGATGCGGGTTACTTGACCAGACGTTTGGTGGACGTTTCACAAGACGTAATCGTGAATAGCGAGGATTGTGGAACCTTGAGAGGTATCGAGGTAGAACCCTTGAAGAAAAATGAGGAGATTGTTGAAACCTTGGGTGAAAGAATCTTGGGTAGGGTATCGTTGCACGATGTGTACAACCCATTGACCGAAGAATTGATCCTAAGAGCAGGCCAAGAAATCAACGAGGTCGATGTGAAAAGGGTCGAGGCAGCTCCAATTGAAAAGATAGAAGTACGCTCACCGTTGACCTGTGAGGCAGCTCAAGGTATCTGTACCAAGTGTTACGGTAGAAACCTTGCGACCAACAAAATGGTACAAAGAGGTGAGGCCGTTGGTGTGGTTGCTGCGCAATCCATTGGAGAGCCTGGTACACAGTTGACCTTGCGTACCTTCCACGTGGGTGGTATTGCAGGTAACATTTCTGAGGACAACAAGTTGGAATCCAAATTCGACGGTATCGCCGAAATCGAGGACTTGCGTGTTGTAGAAGGTCAGGGTAGCGATGGAAGCAAAACTAACATCGTGATTTCCCGAACTTCGGAAGTGAAGATCGTAGATCCAAAAACTGGAATTACCCTAAGTACCAATAACATTCCTTATGGTTCTCAATTGTACATCAAGAATGGTGAGAAGATAACCAAAGGAACTGTGATTTGTGAATGGGATCCTTATAACGGTGTTATCGTTTCCGAGTTCTCTGGTGAAATCGCCTACGAGAATATCGAGCAAGGGGTTACCTACCAAGTTGAAATCGATGAACAAACCGGTTTCCAAGAAAAGGTAATTTCCGAGACCAGAAACAAGAAGTTAATCCCAACCTTGTTGATCAAAGATGGTAAAGGTGAAACATTGCGATCCTACAACCTGCCAGTAGGTTCCCACTTGATGATTGATGACGGTGAAAAGGTGAAGGAAGGTAAGATCTTGGTGAAAATCCCACGTAAATCTGCCAAGGCAGGGGATATTACCGGTGGTCTTCCAAGGGTAACCGAGCTTTTCGAAGCCCGTAACCCATCCAACCCAGCCGTTGTTTCCGAAATTGATGGTGTGGTATCCTTCGGTAAGATCAAGCGAGGTAACCGTGAAATCATTATCGAGTCCAAGACAGGCGATATCAAAAAGTACTTGGTGAAATTGTCCAACCAAATTTTGGTTCAGGAGAATGACTACGTACGTGCAGGTATGCCATTGTCCGATGGTTCCATTACACCAGAAGATATTTTGGCCATTAAAGGACCATCTGCGGTACAGCAATACTTGGTGAACGAAGTACAGGAAGTATACCGTTTACAAGGTGTGAAAATCAACGATAAGCACTTTGAGGTTGTTGTAAGACAAATGATGAGAAAGGTGAAAATCGAAGATCCAGGAGATACTATTTTCTTGGAGAATCAATTGGTGCACAAGGACGACTTTATCAACGAGAACGATGAGATTTTCGGTAAAAAAGTTGTTGAGGATGCCGGTGATTCAGAACGATTGAAACCAGGACAGATCTTGACCGTACGTGAACTAAGGGACGAGAACTCGATTCTAAGAAGAGAGGACAAGACCTTGGTAACGGCAAGAGATGCGGTTGCAGCTACTGCAACGCCTATCTTGCAAGGTATCACAAGAGCGTCGTTGCAGACTAAGTCATTCATCTCTGCCGCATCGTTCCAGGAAACCACCAAAGTATTGAACGAAGCTGCTGTAAGTGGTAAAGTGGATAGTTTGGAAGGATTGAAGGAGAATGTGATAGTAGGACATAAGATTCCTGCCGGTACCGGTATGAGGGATTATGATAGCATCATTGTAGGTTCCAAAGAGGAGTACGATGAAATCATGGCCCGAAAAGAGGAATTCAAATTCTAAATAACAACAAACCCTGGCCGAAAGGCCGGGGTTTTTCTTTTAAGACATTATGGCGGAAGACAAGAAAAACCAAAAGCAAATCAATATAGAGTTGGATGAGAAAACGGCAGAGGGGACCTATTCCAATCTAGCCATCATCAACCATTCCGTATCGGAGTTCGTTGTGGATTTTATCAGCTTGATGCCCGGCGCTCCCAAGGCGAAGGTAAAGAGCAGGATTATTTTGACGCCCCAGCATGCCAAAAAGCTGCTCAAGGCACTCAACGATAATGTGAGCCGTTTTGAAAAGACACACGGCACCATACAAGATTACGAACAGCCCGCCATTCCATTAAATTTTGGACCTACTGGTGAAGCATAGAAAAGGTCATCTAAAAAAGATGAAATTTGAGTTGTCAGGTTGAGCGCAGTCGAAACCTATTGATTGACAAAAAACTTTACGTTCTCGACTACGCTCGAACTGACAGTTAACCAGCTTTTAGACAACCTTTTTTTATTTTAACCACCCCTTCTCAATTCCCTTTTTAGCAAAGAAAATCAAGTAGATGCCTATAAGGACGACCACTATTGGCATGCCATAGGTAGACGGCCCAAACGCTTCCACGGCATTGGAAATAAATAGCCAATGTGCAAATTGTATCACAACGGCTACCAAGGAGACGATAAAAAGCGGACGTGCCCATTTCTTTCGTACTAAAAGACCGATGGATGCCAAGGTTCCAGAAAAGACTGCAATGGCAAAGGCGGCAGTGGCCCATGCAGGAATTCCTTCAAATACCTCACGTTGCGCTTGGTCCATGGCTTCCATTAGGGCAACTTGATTAAAAGCCTGATTAAGGTAGTTCATCACTCCCAGTAGATTCCATAAGAGTGCAATAACACTTACCACCCAAAACCAGACTGGCGGTTTTACCGATGTATTCATAATTTGATTATTTATTGGTTACTCAAATCAAGGTACGAAAAAAACTTACATGGTGAGTGCAACCAATTCGCCTACAGTGGTCTACTGGTGTGTCAACCGTGGGAAGACTATTCGAATTCCGAAGTATAGTGCAGTTTTACTGAAGGGTATTTTTGTTGGGTCATTTGCAAAGAAAACGGAGAATCTGCCAAAAATACCAACTGCCCTTTTTTGTCGGTGGCCAAAAACTTCTGTTTTACTCGCTTAAATTCTTGGAACTCTTCACTTTTCTCATCTTCGGGCTCTATCCAACAGGCTTTGTGGACCGGAAAGTTTTCGTAGGTACATTTGGCACCGTATTCGTGCTCCAAACGATATTGGATTACCTCATACTGTAAGGCCCCAACGGTACCGATTACTTTTCTTCCATTCATTTCCAAGGTAAACAACTGGGCTACTCCTTCGTCCATTAGCTGGTCAATACCTTTGTACAATTGTTTGGCCTTCATGGGGTCGGCATTGTTGATGTACCTAAAGTGTTCTGGCGAAAAGCTTGGTATACCTTTATAATGCAGTTCTTCACCACTGGTCAAGGTATCCCCGATCTTAAAGTTCCCCGTATCGTGCAGTCCGACAATATCCCCGGGGTATGAAACATCCACAATTTCTTTTTTCTCGGCAAAAAAGGCATTGGGACTCGAGAATTTTAGTTTTTTTCCTTGTCTGACATGCAAATAGGGAGTGTTTCTTTCAAAGGTTCCCGATACAATCTTCACGAAAGCCAATCGGTCCCGGTGTTTAGGGTCCATGTTGGCATGGATCTTAAATACAAAGCCTGAAAAATCCTTTTCATTAGCCTGCACCAAGCGTTCCTCAGCTTTTTTGGGACGCGGAGAGGGGGCAATATTTACAAAGCAGTCCAACAGTTCCCTTACCCCAAAATTATTCAATGCAGAACCAAAAAATACGGGTTGCAGTTCACTCTTCAAATAAGCTTCTTTGTCAAATTCGGGATATACTCCCTCCACAAGTTCCAAGTTGCCACGAAGTTCCTCAGCGGCCTTGGTTCCGATGATTTTCTCCAATTCTGGATTGTTGAGGTCGTCAAAAGCGATGGTTTCCTCAATATTTTTTTTGCTGTTCCCGCTGAATAGGTTGATGTTTTTTTCGTAGATGTTGTAGATGCCCTTAAAATCGTAGCCCATCCCAATGGGAAAACTCAATGGCGTAACCGTGAGGCCAAGCTTTTGCTCCACTTCGTCCAAAAGGTCGAATGCATCTTTACCCTCGCGATCCAATTTGTTGATGAAAACAATCATGGGAATATTACGCATCCGGCAAACCTCGACCAGTTTTTCGGTTTGCTCCTCCACACCTTTGGCCACATCAATCACAACGATTACGCTATCCACCGCAGTGAGGGTACGAAAGGTATCCTCTGCAAAATCTTTGTGTCCAGGGGTATCCAGGATATTGATTTTTTTGTCTTTGTAGATAAATGCTAAAACAGAAGTAGCCACCGAAATACCTCTCTGGCGCTCGATTTCCATGAAGTCACTTGTGGCCGATTTTTTGATTTTATTGCTTTTAACGGCTCCGGCCTCTTGAATGGCACCACCGAATAAAAGCAACTTTTCGGTCAAAGTGGTTTTACCGGCATCGGGGTGGGAGATAATACCAAAAGTTCTTCGCTTCGCTATTTCCTTTTCAAATTCCATCAACAAAAATTTCGGCAAAAATAATGGATTTATATGGTTTCCCGCTCATTTTCGGGATGATTCGGAATTGTTGATATAAAAGGAAAAAAATACGGGAAATACACTAGCCATCAAGAAAAAGAGAAGTATTTTTCGGCCGTTTTTCTGTTGCTGGCCATTGGCGTTGGGTTTATCCATTTGGAAAACAGGCAGATGAGGTAAATAATGATGATGAAATCGCCTTTTATCGATTAAAATAGGAGGTAAAAAACAAATGAGTTAATTATGTGACTTGTTTGTGTAGATATGTGTCGAAACAGGCCAGATAGAAGAACATATTAAGAAAACCCCAATTTTCTTACAGCTTACGAGAACCACTTGTTGCCATGGTGATCAGTTGACCAAAACGTATCATTTATGGAGAACATTACTTTGTTGGGATTAAGGAGTCACTTGGTTCAAATAGCCAAGGTGTCAATGGCCATGTTGGTCTTTGGGCTCACTTCTTCCTTTGGTGTTGCACCTTTACATAAAAACAAAACTGCAAACCATTCCGTCGGTGAAACGACCACGTTCTCGGCTCAAGCCCTATGGAACCCCTTGTCGGTAGCCCTAAATACCGAAGACTGTGATGGGGATGGGGTTACTTGCGAACAAGAACGAAAAGATGAAACAGACCCTGATGATCCCTGTGATTTCATATTGGAAAATCAAGATTGTGAACCATCAGAGGCATGGAAAAAGGACGACTGCGACGGTGATGGGGTGAGCAACGGCAAAGAAAAGCTGGATGGTACAAATCCTTTGGACCCTTGCGATTTTGTTTTGGAGCACCAAGATTGTTCCATCTCAGAGGCATGGAAAAAGGATGATTGTGATGGTGATGGCGTAAGCAATGGTAAAGAAAAGGAGGATGGTACAGACCCCTTGGACCCTTGCGATTTTGTTTTGGAGCACCAAGATTGTTCCATCTCAGAGGCATGGAAAAAAGACGATTGTGATGGAGATGGAGTAAGCAATGGCAAAGAAAAGGAGGATGGTACAGACCCCTTGGACCCTTGCGATTTTGTTTTGGAGCACCAAGATTGTTCACCAAGCGAAGCATGGAAAAAAGACGATTGTGATGGTGACGGAGTGACCAACGAAGACGAAAAGAACGACGGCACCGATCCGCTAGATCCATGTAGCTATAATCCTGATAGCATCACTTTGCCACAGACTGGCGATTATTTTACAGCTGATTGCGATGGCGATGGTGTCACCAATGGTGATGAGGAAGAGGACGGTACCGATCCTCAAGACGCCTGTGACTTTGTGCTCGATAGCCAAACTGTAAATCCTGATTCCGCTTGGAACGCTTCGGATTGTGATGGTGACGGAGTGACCAACGAAGATGAAAAGAACGATGGAACTGATCCGCTGGATCCATGCAGCTATAATCCTGATAGCATCACTTTGCCACAGACTGGCGATTATTTGACAGCTGATTGCGATGGCGATGGAGTCACCAATGGTGATGAGGAAGAGGACGGTACCGACCCTCAAGACGCCTGTGATTTCGTTCTGGATAGCCAAACTGTAAATCCTGATTCCACCTGGAACGCTTCGGATTGTGATGGTGACGGAGTGAACAACGAAGACGAGAAGAACGACGGCACCGATCCACTAGATCCATGTAGCTATAATCCCGATAGCATCACTTTGCCCCAGTCGGCAGATTGGAATGCATTGGATTGTGATGGGGATGGGAACCCCAATGGGAACGATCCAGACCCACTGACCGCAACTGCAAACGATGACTTCGGTTCAACTCCTGCTTTGACCGAGGTGGCCATCAATATTTTGGAAAATGATGATTTCCTTCCCAATGCTGATGAGATCAATCTAGGTGTTACCAGTCTATCAAGACTTGGAGGTAATGCAGCAGGAACCGTAACTTTTGATGCCGAGACTGGATTTGTGAACTACTTGCCCACTTTGTCCGAGTCCAATTCAACTGTTACGATTGAGTATCAGGTCTGTAATGTGTTGCTGGATCCCAATGTGTGTGCCTCGGCGACTATTTTTATTGAAGTCGGTGCCAATACCCTGGATGCCATGGACGATGTGTATTCTGCAACAGTAGGTCAAGATGGTGTCATAGCCGATAGCAACGTGTTGTCCAACGATACCTTGAACGGAGAGCCACTGACCCTTGCAGATGTCATATTGACCTCAACACCTACTGAGGAACTTACCATAAACGAGGATGGAACGGTAAGTATAGCCTCTGGAACTCCTACGGGGAATTATACTATTGAATATACGATCTGTGATACATCGGATGCCACCAATTGCGACACGGCAACGGTAACCGTGGAAGTGGTCCAAGGAACACCAAATGTGATTGATGCCATGGACGATGTGTATTCTGCAACAGTAGGTCAAGATGGTGTCATAGCCGATAGCAACGTGTTGTCCAATGATACCTTGAACGGAGAACCGCTGACCCTTGCAGATGTTATATTGACCTCGACACCTACGGACGAACTTTCAATAAACGAGGATGGAACGGTAAGTGTGAACCCTGGTATAATGGCCGGAACCTACACCATCAATTATACCATTTGTGATGTATTAAATGTGGATAATTGTGATACCGCTACCGTAACGGTTCAGGTAATGCAAGGAAGTGCAAACATGATTGACGCCGTGGACGATACCTATACAGCAACTTCTGAACAAGAAGGAATGATTTCCGGAAGCAACGTGCTTTCCAACGATACCGTCAACGAATCCGTTGCTACCCTGATGGATGTAATATTGACTACGACCCCTACCGAAGCCCTTATGGTGAACGAAGATGGAAGCGTGAGTGTTGTTCCGGGCACTATGTCAGGTACCTATACCATTAGTTACACCATTTGCGATATCATGGATGTGGATAATTGTGATACAGCTATAGTGACAGTGGAAGTGACCCAGGGAGAAGATAATGTAATCGATGCTGTGGACGATAGCTATAACGCAGGAATCGGAGGAGGACTTATTCCCAACAGTAATGTGTTGTTGAATGACACCCTGAATGATGCCCCGGTGTCCTTGAGTGATGTTATATTGAGTTCTACACCTACCAATCAACTCACGGTAAATGAAGACGGTAGTGTAACGGTAAGTTCTGGAACACAGCCCGGAACCTATACCATCGAGTACACCATTTGCGAAGCTGGCAATCCCGATAATTGCGATACGGCAACGGTTCAGGTGGTCGTTGAAGCCATTGAAGTGAACCAAATGTTGACACCAAACGGCGATTTGAAAAACGACTTCCTGTTCATTCGAGGTACGGAGTATATCAAATCAAGTACCATCAAGATTTTCAACCGTTGGGGAACCATGGTTTTTGAAGCGAACAATTACGACAACATCAATAATGTTTTTGACGGCCGTGTGCGTGGCAAGTCGGCAATAAGTGTAAATGATTACCTTCCAGCGGGTATTTATTTCTATATTTTCAATTATGAGACAGAGCAAGGAAGCTTCACGGACTCCGAATACATTTATTTGAGCAGATAACCTTATGTATAGCATGACTAAAAAATATTTATTCGCCACATTATTGTTTGTGGGTATCATGGCTTCGGGAGTAAACGCCCAGCAAGATGCCCAGTACACGCAATACATGTACAATACGTTGAGTGTTAATCCAGCCTATGCAGGATCACGGGGTCAACTCAGTTTTGCAGGCCTGTACCGTTCGCAATGGGTGGGCTTGGACGGCGCTCCCGAAACCTTTACCATTAACCTTCACTCACCAATTCGTAACAGCCGATTGGGTTATGGGGTTTCCATCGTAAACGATAATATTGGTGACGGTGTAGTGCAGGAAACCTATTTGGATGCCGTTGTTTCCTATACTATTGATGTGTCCATGGATGCCAAATTATCCTTTGGATTAAAGGCTGGAGGAAATATGCTCAGTCTTGACTTTAATGGACTCCGCAACTTTGATCAAGAAGTGGTCAACCAGAACAACATAGACAATAGGTTTACGCCGAATTTTGGTCTTGGTGTGTATTATCACACGGATAAATTCTATGCAGGCCTATCCGCTCCCAATGTATTGGAATCGGAATATTTTGATAATGATAATTCAGGTGATGGGGTCAACTTTTTGTCCGCAGAGCGTATGAATATTTATTTGATCACAGGATATGTGTTTGATATTGGAGCGGACCTTCAATTTAAACCCGCACTCCTTACCAAGGCAGTATCCGGTGCTCCATTGCAGGTAGATTTGTCCGCCAGCTTCCTTTTTGCAAACAAATTTAGTTTTGGTGCAGCATACCGCTGGGATGCAGCAGTAAGTGGGTTGGTAGGTTTTCAGGTAACAGACCAGATTATGTTGGGATTGGCATACGACCGTGAGACCACCGAATTGGGTGGAACACAGTTCAACGATGGATCGTTTGAAGTATTTCTCCGCTTGGAATTGTTGAAATCGTTCCAAAGGACCATATCACCAAGATTCTTTTAATATAGTATAGCATGCTGAAAAGAATACTCATAGTATCGATAATCATTTACGGATGCTTTCAAAAGGCAACAGCGCAACAGGACAGTATTCCCGATAAGCAAATTGAACGGATCATGGAAAGGGCCGATGAGCGCTATCAACAATATTCCTTTAGTCCGGCCATCGATATCTACAAAAAAGTGTTGGACAGGGGCTATTCTTCGTCCGACCTTTTAAAAAAACTGGGTAATTCCTACTATTTCAATGCAAAGTATCAAGAAGCTGCCGACACCTACGGTAAGTTGGAGAAAAGCTATCCGAACGACATGTCCGTGGAGGATATCTTCCGTTATGCGCAGAGTTTAAAGTCCATCGGGAATTATGATGAATCGAACAGGGTTATGGAAAACTTTAAGGAGTTGACCGCTGCCATGGTAGATTTTGATGTGGATTATATGGCCAAGATCGAAGAAAATTCAGGTAGATACGATATAAAGCCATTTCCTTACAACAGTGCATATTCCGATTTTGCCGCGGCCTATTACGAGAAGGGGCTCATTTTTGCATCGGACAGGGATACAGGGAACTTTGCCAGATATCGGCATACGTGGAACGCCAGTGACTTTTTGGATTTATATAAGGTGGATGCCGATAGCGCTTCCCAAGGGAAGGTGATGAAATTGGAAGGGGACGTAAACACCCGTTTGCACGAATCCACATCTGTGGTAACCAAAGATGGCACGACCATGTATTTTACTCGGAACAATTTTTTCGACGGTCGAAGGAAAAAGGATGAAGAAGGAATAATTCGTCTTAAAATCTATAGTGCCGAGTATGTTGATGGTGAATGGACCAATATAGTGGAACTGCCCTTCAACAGTGATTCCTATTCCGTGGCGCACCCCATGCTCAGTCCAGACGAAAAGAAGCTCTACTTTGTTTCCGATATGACGGGGAGCCTAGGGGCATCCGATATATTTGTCACCGAAATCATAGGGGATGGAACCTATGGTCCCATCCAAAACCTGGGCAGTAACGTCAATACCATTGGAAGGGAGACTTTTCCATATATTACAGAAGAAGGGGTACTATATTTTTCTTCGGATGGGCATCAAGGATTGGGAGGATTGGATGTATTTGCCACAAAAATCACCTATAACGATTATTCACAGCCAGTAGTCAACGTAGGAAGGCCGATAAACTCGCCCAAAGATGATTTTTCGTTCATTTACAGGGCAAACGACAAAACAGGATACTTCGCATCTAACCGCGAAGGAGGCATGGGAGGCGACGACATCTATGGATTCGTGGAGACCGAACCACTTACTCTGGACTGTATCCAAGAAGTCACGGGTACCGTTAGAGATCGTATTTCCAATGAAGTGTTGGCCGGGGCCACCGTTAAGATAATCGACGAAGAAAATAATGAGATTTCATCGACCATTACCGATTCTGATGGAAACTACATACTGATGCTCGATTGTTACAAAGGAAATTTTGTTAGGGCATCAAGGGACGGTTACGTTCCGGCAGAAGAATATCTGCCCATATCTGACGGAAAGCCAAGGATTGTTGATTTTTATCTGGAGCGCGATTTGGTGACAGGAGGTTTTGGTGACGACTTGGCCAAATTGCTGCAATTGAGCACCATCTACTTCGACCTCAACAAGTACGATATACGACCCGATGCGGAGATTGAGATTCAAAAGGTAATCGTGGCCATGGAGAAATATCCAAGTTTAAAAATCAAGGTAAACTCCCATACCGATAGCCGGGGAGTTGATGCCTACAACCTTTGGTTGTCCCAAAAACGGGCCGAATCCACTGTTAACTACATGATATCGAAGGGTATTGCCCCAGATAGGCTGGAAGGCGAAGGATTTGGAGAGACCAGATTGGTAAATGATTGCATTAACGGCATACCATGTTCAGAAGAACAACATCAATTAAACCGTAGATCCGAGTTCATCATATTTGAATAGATCTGGTTCAATTTTATAATGTAAAGCGACTCCTTTTTGGGGTCGTTTTTTTTGCTCAAAAATGAAGAAAATTGAATATAAACGATAATGTCTGATGTGCGAATTATCCCATTATTATTGGGTTTCATCGATAAAGTGCGTTAACGAAAACCAAAGAAATGATAGGAGGTAACCTCAAAAATCAGACACTATACAATGGGATTCAACAGGTTCACAACAATTATTTTCTACGGCTAAAACTCAGGGTAATTTTGTATGCAGTTGAAATTTGGGCGTATTGTATTGCCTCCATCAAAGTCAACTGAACAAGTGAAAATCAACAAACAAAGGTTTATATCATCCTCAACTAATACTAACCTCATGAAGAAGAGCATTCTAGCCCTATTATTTCTTTTTTCAACAGGAATAGCTTTTTCGCAAACCACGGTAACCCTTCAGGACCAATGTAACTGCGAAGTCTTAAAAGGAACTGACGTCTCGAGCTCTGGAGCAACAAGCCCCACAGGGGCTGACCTCGGTGATATATACGTAAACACCACTACGGGGACTATCTATTTTTGGGACGGGGATACTTGGGAATTGACCGCTTCGGACAATCAGCAGTTGACCGGGTTTACTTTTAATGATGCTACCAATAACCTATCGCTAACCTTGGAAAATGGCGGAAGTGTAAATGTGGATTTGAGTAGTTTGAGCGACACGTTAACAGATTCAAACACCACGGTGACGTCTTTCGGGATTGATGGTACGAATACGAATTTGGTTATCACCGACTCTGATTCGAACACCTTTGCTGTGGCATTGGCAGATTTGGCAGCCTTAATTGATACGGACACCCAATTGACCGATGCCCAAGTGGCCACAGCGGTGAACAACGAGTTCCCGAATCTGGATACGGACAGTACAGACGACTTTTCAGGCGACTTTGGCGATCTGACCAACGTTCCTGCGAATTTGGATACCGATAGCACAGACGATTTCGACGGACAGTGGAGCAGCCTTACCGGGGTTCCGGCAGACTTCGCCGACAACGTGGACAACGTGGACGATGCGGACAACGACCCAGCGAACGAATTGCAGACCATCACTTCCACAGACGGAACGGTGACGGTAACCCCCAACGGCAACGACTTTGACCTCTCAGGTTTCAGCGGAGACTTTGGGGACCTTTCCAATGTTCCAGCGAACTTGGACACTGATAGCACAGATGATTTCTCTGGAGATTTCAATGATTTGACCAACGTACCTGCCAACTTGGACTTGGATTCTACCGATGATTTTGACGGACAATGGAGCAGCTTAACGGGAGTTCCAGCAGGTTTTGCGGACAATATCGACAACGATACCCAATTGACAGATGCCCAAGTGGCCACAGCGGTGAACAACGAGTTCCCGAATCTGGATACGGACAGCACAGATGATTTTTCAGGAGACTTTGGCGATTTGACCAACGTTCCTGCCAATTTGGATTTAGATTCCACGGATGATTTCTCTGGTGATTTCAACGATTTGACCAATGTTCCAGCGAATCTGGACACCGATAGTACAGATGACTTTTCTGGCGACTTTGGTGACTTGACCAATGTGCCGGCAAACTTGGACTTGGATTCCACCGATGATTTTGACGGTCAGTGGAGCAGCCTTACGGGAGTTCCAGCGGACTTCGCCGATAATGTGGACAACGTGGACGATGCGGACAACGACCCCGCGAACGAATTGCAGACCATCACCTCCACAGACGGAACGGTGACAGTGACCCCCAATGGCAACGACTTTGACCTTTCAGGTTTCAGCGGAGACTTTGGAGACCTTTCCAATGTACCCGCCAATCTGGACACTGACAGCACAGATGATTTTTCAGGTGATTTTAATGATTTGACCAATGTTCCAGCAAATCTGGACACCGATAGCACAGACGACTTTTCAGGAGACTTTGGTGATTTGACCAACGTGCCTGCCAACTTGGATTTGGATGCCACCGACGATTTTGACGGACAATGGAGCAGCTTGACGGGTATCCCAGCAGACTTCGCCGATAATGTGGACAACGTGGACGATGCTGACAACGACCCAGCCAACGAATTACAGGCCATCACTTCCACAGACGGAACAGTAACGGTAACACCCAACGGCAACGACTTTGACCTATCCGGTTTCAGCGGTGACTTTGGGGACCTAGCCAATGTTCCTGCCAACTTGGATACGGATAGTACAGATGACTTTTCTGGTGACTTTGGCGATTTGACCAATGTACCGGCCAACCTGGATTTGGATTCTACCGACGATTTCGACGGACAGTGGAGCAGTTTGACAGGTGTTCCAGCGGACTTCGCCGATAATGTGGACAACGTGGATGATGCGGACAACGACCCCGCAAACGAATTACAGGCCATCACTTCCACAGACGGAACGGTGACGGTAACCCCCAACGGCAACGACTTTGACCTATCCGGTTTTAGCGGAGACTTTGGAGACCTTTCCAATGTTCCAGCGAACCTGGACACCGACAGCACCGACGATTTTGATGGGCAATGGAGCAGCTTAACGGGAGTTCCTGCAGGTTTTGCGGACAATATCGACAACGATACCCAATTGACCGATGCCCAAGTGGCCACGGCGGTGAACAACGAGTTCCCGAACCTGGATACCGATAGCACAGATGATTTTGACGGTCAGTGGAGCAGTCTGACAGGGGTTCCTGCCGATTTCGCCGACAACGTGGACAACGTGGACGATGCGGACAATGACCCAGCCAACGAATTGCAGGCCATCACCTCTACTGACGGAACGGTGACAGTAACCCCGAACGGCAATGACTTTGACCTATCCGGTTTCAGCGGAGACTTTGGGGACCTATCCAATGTTCCAGCGAACTTGGATACTGATAGCACAGATGATTTCTCTGGAGATTTCAATGATTTGACCAATGTTCCAGCGAATCTGGACACGGAC
>Ga0189282_100292_pt1 | contig 24996 bp, 27 predicted proteins | sample N26C3minimetaG_FD_130328 | JGI IMG/M metagenome (GOLD analysis project Ga0189282, IMG submission 130328) | Marine microbial communities from the Costa Rica Dome - N26 C3 mini metaG | ecosystem: Environmental > Aquatic > Marine > Oceanic > Photic zone | place: Costa Rica: the Eastern Pacific... | reverse complement strand
CACGCAGCAACTAGGTGTAATTGCTCAGGAAATTGAGGAAATACTCCCGCAATGTGTAAGCACCGATGCAAATGGTTACAAATCCGTGGATTACGGAAAGCTGGCAGCTTGGCTCATACAAGTGAATAAAGAACAACAGGAAGTCATTATAGAATTACTGGATGCCAATGAGGCCTTAGAGTCTGAATTGAATGCTGAAAAAGCATCTATAAATGAACGTTTAGCATCAATCGAAAACAAGTTAGGTATAGATTCAAAAGCACAGAATCCATGAAATATTTGATTATCACTTTAATGGTACTGGTAGGTCATGGTCTCTCTGCTCAAATGACTACATCAGGTGTTTACATCAGTCAGGGCGCTACTCTTTACGCAGGTGGTGGTTTAATTGCAACTCAAAGTTATGATGACAGTCTTATTGTTGAAGGCATTTTAACTGTAGAAGACAGTCTTGTAGTAAGTAGTATCAATAAGGTGCGAATAAGCGGTTTGCTTGCATTGACTGGAAACGATACTTTATTAGTAAATGTTGAAGGTCTTAGGGTAGATAGCTTGGAGATTGCCGCGAGTGAAAATAAGGTCTCACTTCTTGGTACGCTAGCCGTCAATTACAAACTCCTTTTCACTTCTGGAAACATATACCTCGGCGGGCAAGAATTGGCGCTCGGGCCTGATGCAGCCATCGAATACGATGGGTCATATGCCACAACTGTTCCAATCGTTGCTAATGACGGGGGCAACATTGTGTTAGAAGGTTTATCTGACAGTGTCTATGTGCCTATCGGTTACGATAGCCAATACCTTAACGCAATTACCTTGAAAAATTCTGGAGCTATCGACACTTTTTCAGTTTCTGTTATGGAAAACGTGTTGGAAGACGGATTAAGTGGCAACACTATCACGGATGATGTTGCACAAATTACCTGGATGATTCAGGATTCTGCAAATGCAGCATACAATCTTTCCGCTTGGCTTTATTGGAATGCGGCCCAGGAAGGGACTGGCTTTGATAACTCCCAAGCCGGTATAGCAAGTTTTCAAAATAATGACTGGGATCTGAATGTAAGCAATACAGGCAATGCGAGTTCCCGCTCTATAGGTATTGATAATATTACAGATGTAGACAACCGTCTCTTTGCAGTGGCCGATGCTAGCAGTCAGCTCATAAATGCATTTAATCTTTCGGTGAAAATATTCCTGGAAGGCGCTTATAACAACACAACCGGGGAAATGTCTACCAATCTGAACAGTATCCTGCCGGACTCAGCCAGTCATGCCCGGGCCTATGGCAGCAGCCCCTATAATTATGCAGGGTATGAAAATTTTGAACAAACCGGGGTTCCTAATAGCAATGTGGTGGATTGGGTGCTGGTAGAACTCCGGCACGCAACCACTGCCGCAGATGCTGTGGATTCAACTACCATACTTAGCCTTGCCGGGCTCTTGCTTAGTGACGGTACCATAGTGACCACCGATGGCAGCACCATATTGAACACTGGAGAACTTAATATTACGGATAACCTCTTCCTGGTGGTGCGGCATCGCAACCATGCCGATGTAATGAGTGCGGTAGCCTTGATCAGCGTAGATGGGGTATTTATCTATGATTTTACCACTGCATTGACCCAGGCTTACGGCAGTAATTCCATGAATATGCTCAGCAGCGGAGTGTATGGGTTTTGGCCTGGTGATGTTAATGGAGATGCGGAAGTAAAATATACCGGCTCTGATAACGATGCCACGGAAATTTTTAATGCTGTAAACGGTAACAGTAGCGTAATCAACACCCTGAGCGGATACTACTGGTACGATGTGAATATGGACGGAACGGTTAAATACACGGGCTCGGATAATGACGCTACCGTGATCTTCAATACGATTGATGGAAACACCAGTGTGATTAACACCCAAACTTCTAATCTCCCCTGATACTTAATTCAATAATAAAAGTCAATGGAAACAAAAACCCTTAGAACACCTCTATTATTCCTCTTGTTGGGGATATGTAGCTGGACCGGCTTAGGTGCCCAAAATGTAGATGTTTACCTTGAACCCAACAGCACAGACAGCACTCTGGAGGTTTACCTACAAGCAAATGGTACCGACTATACCTCCGAGATCTTCAATTCACTGATTTTCACGGTAAATTGGACATCTGCTGCAGGTTATGACATTGGAAACTTTACCAGTCAAGGCTTTTGGTCATTTATTGCACCGGTAACTAATCAGGGAGTCGAGGTAACAAACTCCGGGACAGAGTACCAAAGCTTCGGATTTGCGGGCAGTACCCAAACTTTTAATTCCGGCTTCGGGCTGGTGCTCAACGATGGAGTAAAGACCCTGATCGGTGCAATAGACATCAGTGGTTCCAATGCTGCTGGCTTGGATATTTGCTCCTTTAAATACTCCAACGACAGCTACACTGCGGGGACTAACCGTGATTATTACATAGAGATTGCCGGTGCGGCAGTAAGCGGGAATACAGCGTCACGCAACAGTATAAGCAGCACTTACTCCAGCGGTAGCTGGGACTTTTGCGAAATGTCTAATCTCGAGACCAATGATACCGCGATAATTGCAGATGGGAATTATACCCTAAGCTCAGATGCAGGGCTGGATTTTATTCAGGTAGCTGCAGGTGCGGGACTTGAAGTGTCAGGTGGAGTAAGCCTCAGTGTTGCCGAAGAGATCAGGATTCTGGCGGATGCCAGTGGCTATGGGCAATACATAGGCCCAGCAATTACCATTAATATGGATCAATATGTGGGCAATTCCGAAGCTTGGCGCCATCTTGGTATACCTGTGGATGGTAATATAGGTGATGTGCTTACTCTGGGCGGAGCCCCTATGTATTATAGTGCGGCCTCAGTTAACCAGCAGAACCTATACACTTTTGACAATGCAACCTATTCATGGGATGCCGTTGCTAATGCTTCCACTAATATCGGCCTTAATGGCATTACTATTTATACAGGGGGGGGGAATTTCCCGGTTACCAATGGACTGATCAACTTTTCAGGTACCTCTAAGGATGGAGTGCAAAGTTTCACCTATAGTTTTGCCTCTTCTCCAACGGGTGATGCCAATTATGACGGCTGGAATTTCATCGCCAACCCCTATCCCTCCAATATTGACTTTAATACCATAGACGATCAGGATGCCAATGCCTTTAGTTCTTATTCCGTTTGGGATGCCGAGAACGGGGTATATCAGACCTGGAATGGTGCAGTTGGGACCAATGGCGGACAGCAGTATATTGCTCCCGGACAGGCCTTTTGGATCAAATCTGCAGGTAATGATGGTACAGATCTGGACTTTTCCGAGGCGGATAGGACATTCAACGGAGGTAACGTTTATGTCGGTGCGTTCAAAACCACCAGCTCTTCGGCTCACCTTATCCGCCTCAGTGCAGCTTCCTCTTCGGGCCAGTCAGATGAGACGGTGATTTATTTTCCTTTGGGGAGCACCCCCGCTTTCGATCAGATAAGCGGTGATGCTTTCAAGCCCTGGAATGGTGGAGGCTCCAATATATACAGCAGACCCCATGGCTCCGGCGAGAATTTAGCCATCAATGCATATGGCACATTTGATCCTACCGCTATAATCCCGCTTTGTTTTTCGGGGGATACGGCCACCAATGTAACCCATGTCATCAGCTTGGATGTCAATGCATTGAACCCTGCCTGGGGTGACATCTATTTGGAAGATATGCTGTTGGATACTGTTCATAACCTGAAAAACGGGTCATATAGCTTTACCCCTTCATCTCTAGCTTCATTGCATCGTTTTAACCTGAAATTCGCCAATAGCACGGTAAGCGCAGGAGAACCTATGGATATGGCTTCTGATATCTATACCTATTCTATGGATGATATGATGTATATAGCCTTTATAAATCCAATTGAAACGCGTGTGGAGATTGAGCTTTATGATATGTCAGGACAGCAAGTACACAGAGGTAGAGACATAAGCACCGCTCGGCATTATGGCATTCCCACTCATGAGCTATCCAAGGGAATGTATATGATCCAACTAATCTCTAAGGGAAAGCCTGCTAAAACGCTTAAGGCAATTGTAAACTAATTAAAGAAACAAAACATGGAGCGAAAGGCAATCAAAATAAGAATAACCATAATGTTCGTCCTGCTTCTTTTTAATATAGGGGTGATAATTGCACAACCAGATGATGGGGGCCCTGGTCAGCGCACGCCTTTCGGCTTTGTTGAAGTCCTAATAGGGGCTGGGGCTTTATACGGAGGCAAGAAGGTTCATGATGCAAAGAAGAATAAGAAGTAGCACTGAAAGCAGGTGATGACAATTCCTAAAAATTTAAGGTGGCACTCTCGATCGGTTTCACTGGTTCTCTCTTCGACTTCTTCAAAGCTTGTTTAGAGGATACTTAACCGATAAATTGGAGGAAAGAGAGGATCAGTCGAAGAAAGGAAGAAAAGGTTCATTTCAATCGTGCAGCGCTTTGAACAAAGAGCGTGATGGTATTTTCAAATGAACTTTCAAGCTTAAGTGCGAATTCATCACCTAGATCCTTACCAAGGTTCTAAATTTTTCCAATTTTGATAGGAAGAAGGAAGGATTAGATTCGAGAATTGCTCAGGAAAGAGTTTGTGTTGAAATCTCAAAAAGTAGAACATGTCCTGGTGGAAGAGTGTTAGACTTTGTATGAGGTCTTGGTTGGTTTTGAGAAGATTCGGTAAAACTATTTTAAAAAATTGAAGTGTAAATCCGAGGTCAAAATCATTTAGGAGGGTCCTAGGGGCAAATTCGCAAAGGGTAGCTTGATTCACTCTGATCAGATTCAATGTGAAGGTAGTAGGTGCCGGAGGCAATTTTTGGTAATGGAATTTGCAGTTTGCCTTGTTTTGATCCTTGATAAAGTAAGGCCATGGTTTTACCATCCGAGGAAATTAGTTCAATACGGAATTGATGTCCTTCAAATTTTTTCAAATCCAGAAATACCTGATTTTTAGCTGGATTAGGATAAAATGGCAATTCCTGATTTATCCTATTCTCCCAAGACCCAATGCCATAAGAGAGAATGATACGTCGCAGTAAATTGGAATTGTTTTCTGAGACATAGAGGGTATCCCCATTGGGACTGATAGCTATGCCATCCGGTTTGGTGAATTGAGCACTATCCTTTGCACCATTGGTATTTCCGGAGATTCCGGTTCCGATTAATACGGAATAGGATCGAGAATTGATATCGATCTGATAAACCTGATTGGCATCAGTGGCGGTAACATAAAGTTGACCATTGGCATAAGTCATAAAACCGAGTGGAGTATTGGGGATAGTGGTTAATGAATCTTTTTGCCCACTTGCGGGTATTTTGTAAATAATACCGTCCTGTAAATTGGCAACATACAATTTGTCATTTTCATCAATGCATAAGCCAACAGGCTTGTTCAGACCGCTGCAAAAGGTACTGACAGTGGTGTCACTTTCAATTTTACTAATGGTGCCATTGCCATAGTTGCTTACAAAGAGCTGCCCTTGACTATTGAACACTAAATCGGCTGGTTGACTCATGCCATTTACAAAGGGATGTAAAATTCCGGAACTGTCTAAAACACGAATTCGATTTGCGCTAAACTCTGCAATGTAGAGGCTTCTCTGCGGTCCCAGACAAAGTCCTGCAGGTTGACTTAATCCACTTACAACTAAAGAGCTATTTCCATTGGTTTGAATAAGAAAAATACTATTTCCGTTAAAACCGCTGCCAAATAAATCGGATGCATAAACAGCTCCTGAAGAGTCAACGACCAAACCATTGTTTATTCTTGGTGTGGGTCCGGCAACCGTTTCCAGCCATTGGGCTTGTAAATTACTAAAGGCCAGTAGTGTGATTAAGATATAAGCTCCCTTCATCCGTGGATTTTATTGGAGAGTGAAAATACATCAAGGCTACTTTTACTTATTGTGAATACTTGCGATTGCCAAGATCTATGAGCTCTTAATAGCTGATTTAGAAACCTTTTGATTGAATTTTGATATTTCGGTTGGGACAAGAAGATTCTAAACTCATGTTTTTAGTTATTTTTCGGATTTAACGTGGAAAGAGTAGTTGTTAAAGGAAGGATCAATTGGAATTACTTTCAGATCGATTCAAGTGCCCGTTATTATTTGACCTACACCAATGGTTTTCAATTGTTATTTGTTTCAATCTGTCATTTAAATTGTGTGAAAGTCCAGATAATAAGGTTTTCCAATGAAACCTATCAAACAAGGCAAGTTTGAATTTGAGGAAAATGATCATGAAATGTCCAATTACGAACTTGTAGGCGATACTGTGCAATGGATGAACTAATACAGATTTTTACCAGGCATTTAGAATTAACTCCTGATGAAATTAATTTCCTAAAAGAGAATGTGAAAATTAATAGCTATCCAAAGGGCTACGCTTTATTGAATGCAGGACAAATTTCCCAGTCATTTTACTTCGTGGTAAAAGGATGCTTGAGGCTATACTATAAATCTGGCATAGAGGAGAAGAATGCATTTTTCTATACAGAGAATATGTTTGTGAGTTCGTACATGAGTTTTACAAAACAAATTCCTTCAGATCATTATATAGCTACAATCGAAAAATCATCACTACTTAAATTTGATATCAGTAGTATTGATAGGTTTATACAGTTCTCACCAAAATTTGGAATTCTAGCCAAAATCATGATGGAAGAAGAACTAGCTACTTGTCAGAAAATCATTTCTTCATTTGTGACCAAAAACGCTGAAGAAAGATATATTGAGTTTATTGCCAATCAGAAGGAGCTTGCACAAAGAATTCCACAGCACTTTATTGCCACTTATTTAGGCGTATCTCCCGAAACTTTAAGTAGAATAAGACATAGAATTGGTAAAAGACGCTTTATTGACGATCGTCAATTCCCTAGCATTTAATCAGGTAATATTTTTGTGGGAAAATGAAGGTATGAAAAGATACTATTTAGCATTTTCCATTTTAGGATTTATTGCACCATCAATCCTAGTTTTACAGGAATCTATTGAAACGTCGAACATTTTATTGTACACAAATCCCTTGGCTACAATAGAAGCTATGTTCTCTAATAGAATTTCTACTATTTTCATGATTGACTTGTTGTTTACGGTTGTATTTTTTTTCTTTTGGACCTACGCAGATGGGAAAAAGATCGGTGTAAAGAATATTCCTTTAGTATGGATTTTAACAATGCTTTTTGGTCTGGCAGGTGGTTTTCCCTTATATCTTTATTTGAGGGAGAGGGGAAGAAGTATTTCTTGAATTAAGCTTAATTAATAGTATAATATTTTAAGGTGAATTGTATTCAGTAATAAAGGATGGTTTTAGGGTTTAATTATTTCGCGAAAGCGTAAATTAATTGATAGAATATGGCGGTTTAAATTGGAACCGGATGATTTAGTGGCTTTTTTAACATTTTGGTTCTAATTTGTTTGTTTAGAATGAAATAAGTGATTAAATCGCGATCGCAAATTTCTTAGGTCTTTACTAAAAGATAGTTTTCTCGCTCATTTTACTGATAATTCAAAGCCCATATTGATTTACATTTGGGCCATGCGAGGAAAAAGTGCTGCCGTTCGGTTTATCTTTATTACCATCCTGATTGATATTATCGGGATCGGTATTATCATTCCGATTGTTCCCGATTTGATTCAGGAACTCACTGATTTTGATAATAGTACCGCTGCTTGGTATGGTGGCCTATTGGCGGCTACCTATGCGACTATGCAATTCATTTTTGCGCCTATTTTAGGTGGTCTGAGCGATAGCTATGGGCGACGTACCTTACTTTTAATTTCACTCTTTGGGCTCGGCTTGGATTACCTGGTAATTGTATTTGCTCCCAGTTTGGCCTGGCTCTTTGTAGCGCGAATAATATCCGGGATTTGTGGTAGTAGCATGACCGTAGCCAATGCCTATATCGCGGATATCAGTGGACCGGAAGACCGAGCTAAGAATTTTGGGATGATTGGTGCTGCCTTTGGCTTGGGCTTTATTGTGGGGCCTACCATTGGTGGTTTATTGGGTGAATATGGCACGCGGGTACCTTTTATGGCCGCCGCCGCTATGGCTTTATTAAACTGGCTCTATGGTTATTTTGTAGTACCCGAATCCTTGGATACCGAACATCGCAGAGCCTTCTCCTGGAAGCGCGCGAATCCCATTGGTACCCTGAAAAGCATTTTCTCCAATAAGATTATTGTTCCCCTTATCATTAGCCTCTTTACTATTTATGTGGCTGCGCATGCTACTCAATCCAACTGGTCTTTCTACACCAAAGAAAAATTTCAGTGGGGAGCCTTGGAGATTGGACTTTCCCTGGGTTTCGTTGGAGTGATGGTAGCCCTAATCCAAGGTTTGGTGGTAGGTAAAGTGGTGAAAAAACTGGGTGAGGTGAAAGCAGTCTATTTGGGCTTTTTCTTCAATGCCCTGGGATTACTGCTCTTAGGAATTATTACCGAGCCCTGGATGGTGTATGCCGTAATTGTACCCTATGCTTTCGGGGGATTGGCTGGACCATCTTTACAGTCGATCATGGCAGGCCAGACGGCTAAAAATGCGCAAGGTGAATTACAAGGCGGTATTACCAATATTATGATGCTAACCGCCATTATTGGTCCGCCTTTAATGACCGGTATCTTTGGATATTATACCCATCCTGAAACTGATTATTATTATCCGGGCGCTCCTTTTATTTTGGCTTCCTTCTTAGCGATTTTAAGTATCGTGATTGCCTCACGGACCTTGCAGAAATTGCGCTTGAATAAGTAGAGACTGCTTTAGGATAATCTCTTGCGTAAGCTTTTCAAGGTATTGAAGGGCGAATCCACCGTTCCGGCATTAGCTATCCAACTCGGAATACTTCCGCCCGGATTGGCGAGGACTTGATAGGTGATTTTTGTTTTTTGTGCCCCCAGCTTTTCAAATAACCAATAGCCTTTTATGCTGGGAATGCGCACCAAATCCTCTTTTTTAGGACCGTAGTCTGGCAGGCCCTCCATAGAAATCTTTATTTGATTTGCAGTTCTTTCATAGCTAAAGCGATAATAGCAATCACGGTCATCCAAAGGAAAAGGGGCAGAGGTAATGGTATAATGATATTGCTTTTGGCCTTCGCGCTTAATGAGCTTCGAATGTGAGCAATTAGGCATCCAATCTTTAAAATGATCCGCATCCTCTAAGAGGGCAACGATTTTCTCCATGGGAAAATTGAATTCGGCATGGGCCTTAAACTCATCTAAGGGGGCACCTTCTACCGCGCGGGTGTAGATTTTTATCCCCTCTTCATTTTTACGAAGTTCCCATTTGGATCCGGATGTATCGGCCCCAGCTAAGGGAAACAGCATAAGGGCCAGGGAAAAGCAAAGCGTGCGCATCGTCAATTATTTTTCTGCAAGTTTATATTTAGCCAGTTCACATCCAAATAAAAAAGCCGGGATAAACCCGGCTAAATTGAAATTTTAAAACTGATTAAACGGCTACATTGTATTCACGCAAGGCATCGTTTAAGCTGGTCTTTTTATTGGTACTTTCTTTACGCTTACCAATAATTAGAGCACAGGGAACATTATAAGTTCCTGCCGGGAATTCCTTAGGCATGGTACCCGGAATCACCACCGAACGGGCGGGGATGTAACCTTTGATTTCCTTAGGTTCGGGGCCGCTAACATCGATAATTTTAGTAGAGGCTGTAAGCACCACATTGGCGCCTAATACCGCTTCTTCTTCAATGCGAATTCCTTCCACCACAATACAACGAGATCCGATAAAGCAGTTATCCTCAATAATAACGGGGGCTGCCTGTACAGGTTCTAATACCCCACCAATACCTACACCACCGCTTAAGTGAACATTTTTACCAATTTGCGCGCAGCTACCTACCGTGGCCCAGGTGTCAACCATGGTACCGCTATCTACATAAGCGCCAATATTTACATAGGAAGGCATCATTACTACCCCGGATGCCACATAGGCACCATGGCGAGCTATGGCATGAGGAACCACGCGAATGCCTAATTCTTTATAGTTCTTCTTTAAAGGAATCTTATCGTGGAATTCCAGAGGACCGGCCTCCAGGCTTTCCATTTTACGAGTAGGGAAGTAGAGGATTACCGCCTTTTTAACCCATTCGTGCACTTGCCATTCACCGTCAACTTTCTCGGCGCAACGCAATTCTCCTTTGTCGATCGCTTCGATACATTCTTCGATAAGCTTTACAGTAGCCGGATTTTTTAATAATTCACGGTCTTCCCAAGCTTTCAAGATATGTTCTTCGTGCTGCTTCATGATTCGCTTTAAATTTGCGCAAAAGTAAGAAGCCCGTGGCGAAGATCATTGCTTTAGATATAGGAGGAAAAAGAACCGGAATTGCAGAGACCGATCCCTTGCAAATGATAGCGTCTCCCCGCGAAACCGTGGCAACCGATCAGTTAGAGGCCTATCTTAAAGATTGGATGGCTAAAGAAATAATTGAAGCGATTGTGCTGGGTGAGCCACTAGCCTTGGATGGTGGCGACAGTCATAATTCGGCCCGCGTGCGCGAATGGCATCAAAAATTAGAAAAGCTTTTTCCCGCTTTGAAAATTGTCTTACAGGACGAGCGCTTTAGTTCTAAAATGGCCCAGCGAGCGCAAATAGAGTCGGGGATGAAGAAGAAACAAAGACGCCAGAAAGGGAGCCTCGATCCCATTAGTGCGGCCATTATCTTAAGAGATTATCTCGAGCAACACTAAAAGCTTGCTTGGGGCCTTGTGGTCAATCCTTATTTTTGCCCAAATTTGCAGAATGATATTACCCATTGTGGCTTACGGTGACCCCGTCCTTAGAAAAGAAGGGGAAGATATTGAAGCGGATTATCCCGGTCTTCAGGAATTGATCGATAATATGTACGAAACCATGTACAATGCGCATGGTGTTGGATTGGCAGCTCCTCAGATTGGTAAGTCTATTCGTCTTTTCGTGGTAGATACTGCTGGCTTTGTAGACGAAGGTGAGGAGGATGTAGAAGGCCTAAACAATTTTAAGAAAGTGTTCATCAATGCGGAGATTATTGAAGAAGATGGTGATGACTTTGTTTTTAATGAAGGCTGCTTGAGCATTCCGGATGTACGTGGTGATGTAGATCGCCCAGAGCGTATCGTTATTCGCTACCGTGATCGGGAATGGAATGAGCATGAAGAAACCTACGAAGGCTTAAAGGCCCGCGTTATTCAGCATGAGTACGATCATATTGATGGTATTTTATTTACCGATTATTTGAGCCCACTGCGCAAGAATATGCTGAAGAAGAAGCTCAACAATATTTCTAAAGGGCAAATTAAGGTGGGCTACCGAATGAAATTCCCATTTGCCAAATGATGAGAAAAAGCCTTTTTGTACTGGGGCTTATCGCTACTTTATCAGCCTGCCAAGGCGATATGAGTGATGCTCAGGAACGTCAGGAATCTATACAGGCTTTGGAGAGCCAAATGCGGAAACAAGAACAATTGGATACGGCTTTGGCCTCTTCTATGATTGAAGCCTATGCCAATTATATCGAGGCGTATCCTAAAGATTCATTGGCTCCATATTATCAGAAGAAGATTGCCGAAATGCATCGGGCTTACCCGGGGCATGACCTGCAAACGATTGAAGCTTACGAGAAATTAATTGATACCTATACCTATCACCAGGAAGCTCCCAAGGCCCTAATGTCTTTGGCCTTATACTATGAGGAGATCCAGGAGCGGGATAAAGCATTATTGACTTATAAGGAGTTTGTACGCAAATTCCCCAGTCATAGTCTGGCCAATCAAGCCCGACAATTAATGGATCTGTTGTCCGAAGAAAAAAGCGATGTCGAACTGGTTCAGGAATGGATGCAGAAGGCAAAGCAAGGGAAGCAAGAAGGCGACAGTTTAACTAACTCTGTGAATTAAGATTATGAAATTAGATGATATTCTGGCTATTGGCGGAAAGCCTGGCCTGTTCAAATTGGTAAAAGCCACTCGTCAAGGAGTATTGGTAGAATCTTTATTGGATCAAAAACGCATGCCGGTTTCACAGCGTGCCGATGTATCTGCCTTGAGCGATATTGCCATTTATACCTACGAAGAGGAATTGCCTTTAGGTGAAGTTTACGATCGTTTATTCGAGAAATTGGAAGGAGGCAAAGCTTTGGACGTGAAAAAAGCCAGTGGTGATGAACTACGTGAATTCATGTCGAGCTTTTTACCGGATTACGATGAGGAGCGTGTATACACCTCTCACCTTAAAAAATTATTTAGCTGGTATAACCTCTTACATGAATGTGATCTTCTGAATCGTCCTGATGATAAGGCCGCGGAAGTTCCAGCAGAAGAGAGCAGCGAAGAAAGCGAATAGATATGAAACACAGCCGGCAAGAACGCCTAGAGGCCTTTGGTCGATTGCTTGATATTATGGACGAGCTGCGGGAAAAGTGTCCCTGGGATCGCAAGCAAACGATGGAAAGTCTGCGGCACCTCACCATTGAGGAAGTCTATGAGTTGGGCGATGCCATTTTGGATGAGGACCTGCCGGAAGTGAAGAAAGAACTGGGTGATCTCCTCCTACATATGGTCTTTTACGCAAAGATCGGGGAGGAGAAACAGTCCTTTGATATTGCTGATGTTCTTAATAGCATCTGCGAAAAATTGATTCATCGCCATCCGCATATTTATGGTGATGTTGAGGCCAATGACGAAGAAACTGTTAAGGCCAATTGGGAAAAGCTTAAGCTGAAGGAAGGAAAGAAGTCGGTGCTCGAAGGAGTGCCTCGTTCTTTACCGGCTTTGGTGAAGGCCACCCGCATTCAGGATAAAGCTCGTGGTGCCGGATTTGACTGGGAAGAAACCAAGCAGGTTTGGGCCAAATTACGGGAAGAGATTTCGGAATTAGAAGCAGAGGTTGAGGCCGCAGATCCTGAAAAGATTGAAGCAGAGTTTGGAGATGTGCTCTTTTCTCTGATTAATATTTCTCGTTTCATTAAAGTAGATCCCGAATCGGCCTTGGAGCGCACCAATAAGAAGTTTATTCGTCGCTTCCAGTATTTAGAAGAGGCCACAAAAGCCAAGGGCTTACAGCTCGATGAAATGTCTCTGGAGGAGATGGATCGCTATTGGGATGAGGCCAAAGCCAAGGGCCTCTAATTCGCTAAATTTTTTTCGCTAATCCAGATTATTAAGCCTCAGGGAAAATCGCGCTTAAAGCGAAATTATTTCTGGGTTAATTTTCTGCATCCTCCTTTTCCATTAAAGGCTTTTGGCTAAATTCCCATCGGATACGCATATTTTTCCTATAACCGATGAAAAAGCTTTATCTCGTTCGTCATGCCAAGTCTTCCTGGAAGGAGGAAGGAATTACGGATTTTGACCGACCCCTGAAAGGAAGGGGCATCAGAGACGCGCATACTACTGCCCAATGGCTGCAAAAACAGGAGGAAGCACCGGAGCTTATGATCTCCAGCCCTGCCACCCGAGCCATGCATACCGCCCTAATCTTTGCTCAGGAATTGCAATATCCCTTTAGTGATATTCATATCGAAGCTAATTTATACCACGGTGATCGGGATGATATCCTTCAGGCTTTAGCCAAATTGGATAATAGCATTCATTCTGTCTTCCTCTTTGGTCACAATCCCACGCTCACTAACTTTGTAAACCACTGCATCGATCATATTATCGATAATGTGCCTACCACCGGCGTGGCTTGTCTCAAATTCGAATCTGAAGATTGGAAAGCTTTGGGCCAGGAAGCCGAATTAATGTTTTTCGACTATCCCAAAAGACGTAAGAAGAAGTGAATTTCCCCGCCTCTAAGCGAATTATAGCCCGCGATATTTCTTGGTTAGCATTTAATGAAAGGGTTTTACAAGAAGCCCTGGACAGTGAGAACAACCCCTTAATTGAACGCCTGCGTTTTTTAGGGATTTTTTCTTCTAATATGGACGAGTTCTTCCGGGTGCGCTATGCATCTATGAAGCGCCTGGCCCAGATGACTGACCAAAAGCAAGAACGTCTGGGAGCCCTGGAACCAGAGCAGGTTTTAATGGAAATCTCGGATAAGGTGCAGGTGATGCAGACCCGCTCTCAGGAAATTAATGATCAATTGATGCACGAACTTTCGGAGCATGATATTGAGATTGTTAATGAAAAGGAACTCACCGCCGGCCAGCAAGAGTACGTTCGCAAATTTTTTATTGATAAGGTAAGCCCTACGGTTTTCACCTTGATGCTGGGACAAAGTCAGGAATTGCCAGAGCTTAGAGATAAGTCCATTTACCTGGCCATTCGCATGTATGTGAAACAGAATCCGGATGAACCTCGCTTTGCCTTAATTGAAGTGCCCTCGGAGCAAGTGGGGCGCTTTGTGAGCTTACCGCGCTATGGCAAGCAATATGTAATGTATTTGGAGGATGTGATTCGCTACAATCTGGAATATATCCTCTTTATCTATAATATCGATCGCATTGAAGCCCATACGGTGAAGATTACTCGTGATGCCGAATTGGATTTGGATGATGATGTATCGAAAAGCTTTTTAGAGAAAATGACGCGCTCGGTAAAAAACCGTCGTTCGGGAGATCCGGTGCGCTTTGTGTATGATAAAGAAATTGCTGAGGAAACTTTGCAATACCTGGTGGGAGAGATGGACCTTGATAGCTACGACAGTCTGATTGCAGGCGGTCGCTATCACAATAAAAAGGACCTGATTAAATTCCCCAATATTGGTGATAGGGAGCTGGAATTTGAGAGCCTGCCTCAATTGGCGCATCCTGATTTGGATATGGATCGCAGTATTTTGGAGGTTTTGGATACCAAAGATGTATTGCTCTTTTTGCCCTATCACAATTTCAGTTATATCATCCGTACTCTAAGGGAGGCAGCCATTGACCCTGAAGTACGTTCTATTGATATTACCTTGTATCGAATGGCTTCGGATTCCAGGGTGATTTCTGCCTTGGTGAATGCGGCTAAGAATGGTAAGGAAGTTACCGCGGTAATTGAATTACAGGCAAGATTTGATGAGGCCAATAATATTCAGTGGACCGAAGTACTGCAGAGTGAAGGGGTAAATGTAATTTTCGGCGTGCAAGGCTTAAAGGTGCACAGCAAGGTAATTTTGATTACCAAAGAAGTGGAAGGCCGTGAGCAACTGTACGCTTCGGTGGGAACCGGAAACTTTAATGAGAGTACCTCCAAGCTATATACCGATTATCACCTCCTTACGGCGGATAAAAGAATTACCAAGGATGTAGCAAGAGTGTTCGATTTCCTCCGCAATAATTATAAGGTAAAGAAATACCGCCACCTTCTGGTTTCGCCGCATGATACGCGCCGAGGCTTTATCAAACTGATTGAAAAGGAAATTGAAAATGCCAAAAAAGGACTTTCTTCCGGCATTAAAATCAAGTTGAATTCCCTTTCGGATGTAAAGCTTATCGACAAGCTTTATGAAGCCAGTGCCTATGGCGTGCAAGTGCAGATGGTGATTCGCGGTATCTGTTCCTTAGTGCCCGGTCAAAAGGGGATGAGCGAGAATATTGAAGCAATCTCTATCTTAGATCGTTTTTTAGAGCACAGCAGATTAATCATATTTGAAAACGGCGGTGATCCAAAATACTTCTTAGGATCAGCGGATTGGATGCCTCGTAACCTGGATTATCGGGTAGAGGTAACCACCCCTGTTTACGATGAAAAAGTGAAGCGTCAATTGCGCGATCATTTTGAGATTATCTGGAAAGACAATGTAAAATCGCGCTGGCATAATGCCGAACTCAATAATGAGTATCGACAAATTCGCGGACCCAAGATTCGCTCACAATATGCCATGCACGACTATGTGAAGAAGCAATTAAAGTTAGGGAAGTGAAAATTCACAAATTAGCCGGAATTGATATTGGTTCGAACTCTGTTCGACTCCTGGTCTCCAACGTTATTGAGTCTGGCGAAACCATACTGTTTAAGAAATCCTCCTTAACGCGTTTGCCCATTCGATTGGGACCAGATGCATTTGGGGAAGGGCGGATCAGCGAAAACAATTTAAAGCGCCTCATTGCGGGGATGTCAGCTTATCGTAAGATTATGGAAGTGCATGGAGTGGAGAAATACCGCGCCTGCGCCACCTCCGCTTTACGGGAGTCGAAGAACGGTATTCAGGTAGTAGAGCGTATCTATCGCGAAAGCGGAGTGAATATTGAGTTAATCAGCGGCAAGGAAGAAGCCCGTATGATTTTCAGTTCGGATATGATTGGCGATGTGGCGGAAGCTCATGAGACCTTTCTTTATATTGATGTAGGTGGTGGTAGCACCGAGCTCACTCTTTTCCATAAAGGGGAAATCCGCAATAGTCGGTCTTTTAAAATAGGAACCATTCGTTTGCTTAAGGACCTGGTGAAGAAGAAGCGCTGGGAGGAAATGAAGGAATGGATTCAGGAGAAAACAGAAGATTTTGATGAGGTGCTTATGGTAGGTTCCGGTGGTAACATCAACCGAACCTTTAAGTTGGTTCAAAAGCGAAAGGGGGAAACCATGACTTTAAAAGGTCTGAAAGGTATTCGCGAACAGATCCTCAATTTTGATGATGATCAACGGATGATTGAATTTGATTTGAACCCGGACCGTACGGACGTTTTACCCCATGCATTGCGCATTTATATCAATGCTATGAAATGGGCTGGGGCCGAAGAAATGATCGTACCCAAAAAAGGTTTGGCCGATGGGATCGTACGTTTCTTATACCGTGAGCATTTTCAATAGCTAATAATCATTTTATATTGAAATATTTTTCCGATAGTTTTATTAGATGTTATATTTGTAGCCGAATAAAACGATAATCATGGCAGTTCAAGTGGTAAACGATAGCGAGTTCAAAGAGATACTCGCCAATAATTCTAAAGTTGCAGTAAAATTTTACGCCGACTGGTGTGGAAACTGCAAGCTCTTCGCTCCTAAATACAAGCGTGTTAGTAATGAGGAAGAGCAAGCCGACACCGTATTTGTAGATATTAACGCCGAAGAAAATCCAGAGGCTCGTAAAATGGCGGGGGTAGATAACCTTCCTTTTTTAGCAGTCTTTAAGGATGGGCAATTGGTAGAAGGTAGTGCCAGCAGTAAAGAAGATTATCTGCGCAGCCTTTTAGCCAAATTATAAGCTTCATTCAGAAGGGGATAGGATGAAAGAGAAAAGCCGTCTTGGGACTACCGAGACGGCTTTCTTTCTTTTATATTGGCGTTTGGCCTAGTTTAAAGCGGCCAGAGCTGCATCATAATCCGGAGCCTGACCAATTTCGGGTACTTGCTCAGTATAGATGATTTTACCTTCTTCGTTTACGATGATCACGGCGCGAGAGAAGAAATCCTTCATGCCACCATCAATCATAAGTACTTTGTAATTGTCGCTGAAATTGCTGTTGCGCAATTCGCTTAATCCAATCGCATCTTCGATTCCCTCTGCTGCACAGAATCGCTTATGTGCAAAGGGGAGGTCGCGGGAGATATTTAATACCACCACACCATCCTGGCCAGCGGCATCTGCATTAAACTTACGCGCTGAAGCGGAGCAAACTCCGGTATCGATGCTAGGGAAGATATTCAATACCACCTTTTGACCTTTAAACTCAGCCAGGCTGCGGTCTTGTAATGCGGTATCGGTTAAACTAAAATCGGGAGCCATCGTGCCTACTGCAGGCAGTTCGCCTTGAGTTTGAACAGGGTTTCCACCCAAAGTAATTTGTGCCATTTATCGTGTTTTTTATTAGGAACAAAAAAGCCCCGAGATTGATCGTCGGGGCTTCAAATTTACTTTGCAAAGGGATTACTTATTGTCATCCACTTCTTCAAATTCTACGTCAGTAACATCGTCGCCGCCATTGCCAGCTTCTGCACCGCCCTGCGCTCCGGCACCTGCATCAGCAGCACCTTCCTGTTGGGCTTTGTACATTTCTTCTGAAGCATTTTTCCAGGCTTCATTAATTTGCTCCATGGCTTTGTCGATTCCTTCCAGATCCTGAGAACCGTGAGCGGCTTTCAAGCTTTCGAGAGCAGTTTCGATGGGCGCCTTTTTATCGTCTGATAATTTTTCGCCGAACTCTTTCAATTGCTTCTCAGTTTGGAAGATCATGCTATCAGCCTGATTCAGTTTCTCAACTTTTTCTTTGGCTGCTTTATCCGCTTCAGCATTAGCTTCCGCTTCTTGTTTCATTTTATCGATTTCTTCTTTGCTTAAGCCAGAAGAAGCTTCGATACGAATACTTTGCTCTTTGCCAGTCGCTTTATCCTTAGCACTTACGTTTAGGATACCGTTGGCATCAATATCAAAGGTTACCTCAATTTGAGGAACTCCACGTGGTGCAGGAGGAATATCAGTCAACTGGAAGCGACCGATAGTCTTGTTATCCTGTGCCATAGGACGCTCACCTTGCAATACGTGGATATCCACAGCAGGTTGATTGTCGCTGGCGGTAGAGAATACCTCTGATTTATTGGTAGGAATAGTAGTATTCGCCTCAATCAATTTGGTGAATACGCCACCCATGGTTTCGATACCTAATGAAAGTGGAGTTACATCCAGAAGCAATACATCTTTCACATCACCAGCCAATACACCACCTTGAATGGCAGCACCTAAGGCAACTACTTCATCAGGGTTTACTCCTTTAGAAGGATCTTTACCGAAGAAGCTCTTCACAGCATCCTGAATAGCAGGAATACGAGTAGAACCACCTACCAGGATTACCTGGTCGATATCGGATACATCCAGATCGGCATTCTTCAGTGCGGTACGACAAGGAGCGATGGTACGATCTATTAAATCATGTACTAATTGCTCGAATTTGGCACGGCTTAATTTGCGAACCAAGTGCTTAGGACCACTGGCAGTAGCAGTGATATAAGGCAAGTTGATTTCGGTATCGCTGGAAGAAGACAATTCGATTTTGGCTTTCTCAGCAGCTTCTTTCAAGCGTTGTAAGGCCATTGCATCTTTGCTTAAGTCGAAATCTTCTTCCGCTTTAAACTCAGCAATTAACCAATCGATAATGGCTTGGTCAAAGTCATCCCCACCTAGGTGAGTATCACCGTCGGTAGCCAATACTTCGAATACACCATCTCCTAATTCGAGAATAGAAACGTCGTGGGTACCACCACCACAGTCAAATACTGCTACTTTTTGGTCCTGACCTTTTTTGTCGATACCATAAGCCAAAGAGGCGGCAGTAGGTTCGTTGATGATACGGCGCACTTTTAAACCAGCGATTTCACCGGCTTCTTTGGTCGCCTGACGTTGAGAGTCGTTAAAGTAAGCGGGTACAGTAATTACCGCTTCTGTTACTTCTTCACCCAAATAATCCTCAGCAGTTTTCTTCATTTTCTGAAGCACCATGGCTGATAATTCTTGTGGGGTGTATTTGCGATCATCGATCTCTACCCGTGGGGTATCGTTATCGCCTTTAATTACCTTATAAGGAACTCGTCCGGCTTCTTTAGACACTTCCGAAAAAGAAGATCCCATGAAGCGCTTAATAGAGCTGATCGTCTTATGTGGATTGGTGATCGCCTGACGCTTTGCAGGGTCACCTACTTTGCGCTCACCGCCTTCTACGAATGCAATCACAGAGGGGGTTGTGCGTTTTCCTTCGCTATTTGGAATCACCACTGGTTCGTTACCTTCCATAACGGCAACGCATGAGTTAGTGGTTCCTAAGTCAATGCCAATGATTTTTCCCATGGCTTTTATTGATTTTTAATGGTTAGCTCAATCATTCGCCTCTAAATAGTCAAAGCATGTGCCAAGGCCCTGAAACAAAAAAAATCCTGTCATACCTGACAGGATCGTAGATTTTGACTGACTATTTGAGTTGTTCGTGTCGCTCTGTCAGTTAAAAACAAACTTTTTGATTATCGATACAGTAGCATGTGTCAGTACCGCCTAATTCCACTCGAGCGAAGTTGAGGTCGCAAATAATGCCACTTTCCAGCATGCGATCATAAATGCTTTGTTGTAAACGACAATCATTACGACGGGCAAAGGTGCGCGAGCTCAAAATGCCGGTTCCATTAATTACCTGCTCATATTGTGGACGGTTCTGATTAACGCCAGTAGAGGGCTTACTCAGTTCGATAAAGGTCATTAACTCCTCAGAAGCACCAATAATCTCTACATCCATTCCAATGAAAAAGCGCAAGATGTTCTTAGAGGGATCTTCTTCAATCCGGGCAGCAAGGGCCGAGTAAAGCTCGTTTCCACTGAAGAGAATATCGATTTGATCAAAAGGATTTTCTTCCAGAGGCAAACGAATGGTTTCGGTTTTAAATACTTCGGAACCAGTGCTTTTGTTGTACTCTTTGTAGTGGAAATACAAGATAGGTTGATAAGCAATCATCTTCTCGGTAGCCTGAGGATCATTACCATCGGTATCCTGGCGAACATTGAACTGCAATCGTCCATCAAAATAGCGTGCAGTGATAATAGGTAACGGACGGGTAATATTGATGCTGCCAACAATTCCGGTACGTGCACTGGCAACACTGCCATCGGCGCGGTTTACCACAATTTCATATTCACGGCTACTTTGAATAGGGAAGTTGCTGGGGATGCGGTACAAGTGATAGCCTTCATCGGTATAAATACCGCTGTCCAATGGAATACTATTGTCCCAAATTAATTCTACTTCCTGATTGAAAGTACTGGCTCCGGGATTGTATTCGCGAATGAAAACATCAATTTCGGTAGAGTCGTAATAGAGAGAATCACTAATGCCATAGGAGGCACTGGCCGCATCATCCCCTAAATACCCTCTTTGAATACGAACGTAGTTGGTATCCATTACCGGGTTCAGCATACCATACATGATGGTCATGTCCTTGTATTCGGCGTTGATATCAATCTCATTATCGCAGGCCGAAAACAAAATCAAAGAACCTAATGCTGCTAAAAATTTCTTCATGTTACAGAGTAAAAGATTTGTGGGTCAAAAGCCACACGCTTCAAAAGTATAAATTTGCATTCACAATTATTTAATATGTCCGTAGCAAGCTCAGACTTTAAGAAGGTTACTACCAATTCGGTACAGGAAATGAAACGCCAGGGAGAGAAAATCTCCATGCTCACCGCCTATGATTTCACCTTGGCGGGAATTGTTGATAAAGCAGGGATCGATGTTATTTTGGTAGGCGATAGTGCCTCTAATGTAATGGCTGGTCATGAAACCACCTTACCCATCACCTTGGATCAAATGATTTACCATGCTTCCAGTGTTGTGCGGGCTGTAGATCGGGCTTTAGTGGTGGTAGACTTACCATTTGGTTCCTATCAAGGTAACTCCAAGGAAGCCCTGGGCTCTGCTATTCGTATTATGAAGGAGAGCGGTGGCCATGCCGTGAAACTTGAGGGAGGGGTAGAGATTATTGAATCTGTTGAGCGTATTCTTACTGCCGGTATTCCGGTGATGGGGCACTTGGGTTTAACGCCCCAAAGCATCTATAAATTCGGTACTTATACGGTTCGCGCTCGTCAGGAAGCTGAGGCCGAAAAGCTGATCAGCGATGCCAAAGCCTTAGAAAAAGCTGGTTGCTTTGCTTTAGTATTGGAGAAAATCCCCGCCGATTTAGCCGAAAGAGTAGCGCAAGAATTAAATATTCCGGTAATTGGTATTGGCGCCGGTGCCGGTGTGGATGGCCAGGTATTGGTTTTACATGATATGCTGGGCATGACTCATGAGTTTAACCCTCGCTTCTTACGTCGATATTTAGACCTTTATACGGATATCACCGGAGCCGTGCAATCCTATGTGCATGATGTGAAGAGCCACGATTTCCCTAATGATAAAGAGCAGTATTAGTGCCCATTAGTGAGCGCATTTTATTCGAAGACAATCATCTGATCATCGTAAATAAGCTCGCAAGCGAATTGGTCCAGGGCGACTTTACAGGTGACAAACCTTTGCTCGAAAAAGTCCGGGACTATATTCGGGACACCTATAATAAACCCGGCAATGTTTTTTGCGGATTGGTGCATCGCTTGGATCGACCTACCTCTGGTATTGTAGTTTTTGCTAAAACCAGCAAGGCTTTAAGCCGGATGAATAAAATCTTCGAAAAGCGGGAGGTGCGCAAGATCTATTATGCCATAGTGCAAGAGAAGCCTAATCCTGCTGAAGGGCGTTTAGTGCATTATTTGAAGAAAGAAGCAAAAAACAACAAATCCTATCCTCGACCTGCCAGTGATAAAAATGCGAAGAAGGCAGAATTGACCTATAAGCTCATTGCGGATTCGCAACGTTATTTTCTGGTAGAAGTGGAATTGCATACCGGTCGTCACCATCAAATCCGAGCGCAATTAGCCGCGATCGGCTGCCCGATTAAAGGGGATTTGAAATATGGCTTTGCTCGTTCAAATCATGATGCCAGTATCAGTTTACATGCTGGTCGAATTCAATTTGAACATCCGGTAGGAGGGGAGCCCATTGATATAGTGGCAGCAAATCCGGGGGAAGATGCGATTTGGCGTATCTTTAACCCTAAGATCACTGCATGAAACTGCTATTCGAATTATTAACGCTCTTGCTTTTATTCATCCTTTTTCGGGGTGCTATAAAACGTTTTCTGCCTAAGAAAACGGAGATGGATCGTTTTTCCCCCGAATCTTTAAAAGCGTTGAGACGTTTTCGGGGTCGTTATTTTCAGTTACTGCTCTTGTTCATTTTAATCTTTGGAACCGGAATCTTTTTCCTCCTGGTTTGGATTAATAGCACCACGTTGATGGCTCCCGATTCATTAGCTCTCTACTTTCCCCTGAAGAATTCTGCCTTTTGGCAAGCATCTATCCTGGGCGGGCTCTTAGTTGGTTCTCTTGTTGCCTTTCGGCTCAACCGTAAAATGCAAAAGGATGGTCTTAGCTTCTATTTGGAGGAATTGCAAGAGTTGGCTCAAGGCTATCAGAGCTTTGGTACCTTTAGATATCTGCAATACGGCTTGGGATTGCTACTCTTTGCAGTGCTGTCCTATTCTGCCTTGAGTAGTGGTATTGCTTTAGATAAGGCTTCCGTTACCATAATAGAACCTTTTGGGCAATACGATAGTCATTCATTCACAGAAATAAAAAAGCTGGATATCAAAGAAGATACCCAGCTTTTACTTGATGAAAAGGACACTATTAACCTGTCTTTTTATAAAATAGATACTCTGCGTTTAAATCTATTTATTGAGGATCTTAATTGATTTCAATTAAGCGAGAAGCTTTCTTGCTCTCTTCTTTTTTAGGAACACTAAGGCGTAAGATTCCATCTTCAAAACGAGCGGTAATAGCCTCAGCATTTACACGATCTTCTGGTAAACGAAACTGACGCTCGAAATTGTGAATGCGAAACTCGCGGCGCAAGTAATTACTGTCCTTTTCCTCTTTGTTCTCCTTGCGTTCTGCTTTGAGGGTAAGTAAGTCTCCATCCACTTCAATATGCAAATCCTCCTTGCGGTAACCGGGGGCTAAAAGCTCAATTTCGAACTGTGAATCATTCTCTAGAATATTCACAGATTCTTTTCGATGATTTACCATGTTTCGATTCATCCAATGTAGGGGTTCGTCGCGGAAAAATCCATCGAATAACTGATCGAATAATGGGGCTTCGTTTTGTCTTTTTATAACTTTCATTGTATTGCTTTTTTCTTTTGACTTCTCCCTGCTTATTACAATTGAAATGCCAATGAGGAAATTATTGTTTTCGCCAGACCCTGCTGTGTCTTTTTGTCTGTTTGTGGTAAATTTTACCGTCATATTTTCAGTTAGAGGCTAATTCTCCTGCCAAATTGTTTTTCTTTGCGATCAAATTCCCAACCATGAGAAAGCTTGTTCTTACCGCATTGATAATTGCCCTTGGTGCTTGTAAAACCGTACCCCTAACAGGCCGTAAACAAGTAGCTTTAATACCAGGAGCTCAAATGAATGCCATGGCGGTAGATCAGTATCAGCAAGTGTTATCTGAATCGAAGGTGATCAAAGGAACTGCCCAAGCTCAAATGGTAGAGCGGGTAGGTAGAAAGATTGCAGCAGCCGTAGAGCGTTATCTAACTCAAAAAGGTCATGCGGATATGGTGAAGGACTTTAAATGGGAATTTGCCTTAATAGATGAGAATGTTGCTAATGCCTGGTGCATGCCTGGTGGTAAGGTGGCCTTTTACACCGGTATTTTGGGAATCTGCCAGGATGAAGCCGGTATTGCCGTAGTAATGGGGCATGAGATTGCCCATGCGGTGGCCAGCCATGGTTCGGAGCGCATGAGCCAGGGCCTTATCCAACAAATGGGAGGAGTAGCTTTGCAGGTCGCTATAAAGGATCAACCGGAAAAGACACAGTCCTTATATATGACGGCTTATGGTATTGGATCGCAATACGGAGCTATGTTACCCTTCAGCCGTTTACATGAAAGCGAAGCGGATAAGATGGGTTTAGTATTTATGGGAATGGCCGGCTATGATCCACGAGAAGCTCCTAAGTTTTGGGAGCGAATGGCAGCTCAAAGTGGCGGTAATCAGCCCCCTGAGTTTATGTCTACTCACCCATCTCACAGCACACGTATCAAAGACCAGAATGCCAATATGGGCGAGGCCATGAAATATTACTTGCAAACCCAGCAAGGTCAATAGTAGATGAAGGTACGCGACTTCATTAAGATTTACGGGGCGATAATCCTCTTTCATTTAGCGGTGGTCTATCGGGGTGATGAAGGTCAAATGCTTTGGCTGAGTAAACCCCTGATTGCAGGTACCCTTTTGTTTTTCGCCATCAGTAAGATTAGAGAAGGAGGGTCTTTTTTAATGCCTTTAATTCCGGCTCTGGTTTTTTCGCTTTTTGGGGACGTTGCTTTGATGTTTCAGCAAGGTCCGGCCTTTTTGATTGGCATGGGCGCCTTTGCTCTGGCCCATTTTTCCTATAGCTATTGGTATTTAAAGCGGTGTGCCGGTTTAAATTGGCAGGCCTTTATCATT
>Ga0189282_100284_pt1 | contig 25994 bp, 16 predicted proteins | sample N26C3minimetaG_FD_130328 | JGI IMG/M metagenome (GOLD analysis project Ga0189282, IMG submission 130328) | Marine microbial communities from the Costa Rica Dome - N26 C3 mini metaG | ecosystem: Environmental > Aquatic > Marine > Oceanic > Photic zone | place: Costa Rica: the Eastern Pacific... | reverse complement strand
GAGCTCCTCGAATCCACGACAGGAGTCGGGAGTAATTCCGAGGTCTTATCGTAGGATTTGTAATCCGAAAAAACCTTTAGGAGTTTGCCATAAAATGGGACATAAACATAATTTATATCGACTCGCGAACTCAAAAAATCCCTTGGAGGGTTGATAAAGGGTTTTGGTTCCATCTTGCTGGCATTGAGCTATTGTTTCCAAACGAAAATCTCGGGCCAGCGCTGGGGTCAGATCGGTGAATCGTGATCCGTGGGTTAAAACCCACGGCTATTTAATTGTCCGCTCCTTTGGAGCTTTTGCTCCGGATATGAATGAAGGTATATCTGCCTAAGGCATGTCTTGATAATATCTTGAAAAATATCTTATCGATAACCTAAGGTTTAAGAATATTTCGCCGCAGGCGTATTTCAATGTATTTCATTCAAAATACCCTAGCCCCCTTTCCAAAAGCTCTGGTCCTAAATTGAATTTACATTTCCAAAGGGGGAATTGACCCGTATCTCACCGAAGGCGTATTTCTTTATATTTCTATCGTATTTCTACTTTCTTCCATACCTGCGGCATGGAGAGGAGTCCTTATATCCTTTTTTTACCAAGCTTAAATCCCTACGGGATAATTATTTCGCCGGAGGCGTATTTCAATTTATTTCCACCGTATTTCCAAATCTATCTTGCCAAAGTCGTATTTCTACCATTTTTCAATTATTCAATTCCCTTCTATCTGGGTCTTATAATCTCTGATAGACCTGAAAATAGCTGAAGCCATATATTCCTGACCTTCTTTACTCATTAAAAAAGCCTCTTCTGCAGAGTTGGACAAAAAACCTAATTCAACCAACACAGAAGGCATGGAGGGTGTCCAAAGCACATAGAATGGGCCTTGCTTTACTCCTCGGCTTTTTCTTCCTACACGGTCTTTAAATTGTGTCTCAATTTGATCTGCCAAAGACACAGAGTTTTCAAAAAATGCGCGAGACATCAGGTTAAACATAATGTATGATTCAGGAGAAGAAGGATCGAATCCCTCGTATCTTTCCTTATAATCTTCCTCCAATAACATCACAGAGTTTTCCCGCTTAACAATGTCAAAGTTATTATCAAAGTGCTTCATTCCCATTATCCATGTCTCTGTTCCAAATGCCGACTTATTTGCGGCGGAATTGGAATGGATGGAAACAAAAAGATCAGCCTTATTAATATTAGCGATTTGAGGACGCTTTTCTAAAGTTGGGAAACTATCATCATCCCGAGTGTAAATAACTTCTACATCAGGTAGGTTTTCCTTGATATATTTTCCAACTAATAAAGTAACTGCAAGATTAATATCCTTTTCTCTGGCTCTAGAACCTATATTTCCTGGATCTTTTCCGCCATGACCTGCATCTAATACGATTTTTTTCATCCTAAATGCCGGCATCATCGTTTCATTGGGAATAAACCCGCCAAACACAAAAGGAATCAATAAAATAAGACTTAGAATAATTTTTTTGTTTTTGGACCGTACCATGAGGGCAATAAAATTAACTTTACGCGAAATTTCACTTAAATTCATCAAAGCGCAAGCAGCAGTGCAGGGAAACAGACTCCTTTTTTTCAGTATTCTTCTTTTTATCCTTCTACCCCAACTGGCCGAAGCTCAGAGATCTGGCCGTGCCCAGGAGAGAAAGCTGACCGCACCTGATACTTTGCAGGTTCCTCCGGTCATCCAAAATGATACTCTCGCTATTCCCAGCGATACACTTGCACTTCAAGATTCGGCAAAAATTGTGCCTTCTAGCCCAATACTTTCAGAAATTACCTATTTCGCTGAAGACAGTATCGTTACTGACTTTGAAACAAACAAGGTATACCTCTATAATAAGGCCTGGTTTGAATATGGAAAGATGAGGTTGGATGCGGATCGCATCGTGATCGATTGGAAAAATTCAGAACTCTATGCCACTGGTGTTACAGACAGCACTGGAGCAATCTTAGGAAACCCTTTCTTTAAGGATGGAGATGCAGTCTATGAAATCCGGAAGGAAATGCGGTACAACTTCAAAACTCAAAAAGCCATCATCAAAGATGTGGTCACGGAGCAACAGGATGGGATTTTACGGGGAGAAACCATTAAAAAGACCGCAGACGGGAGTATTTATCTAGACCACGGGTATTATACCACCTGTAAATTAACAGAGCCGCATTGGCACATATCTTCCAATAAACTGAAGTCCATAGAAGGAAAGCAGGTTGTATCAGGACCTTTCAATTTATACTTCAATGGAATTCCAACTCCATTAGGCCTTCCTTTCGGACTTATCCCTAATACTCCAGAAGAAAAAGCTTCGGGTATCATCTTCCCTAGTTATGGACGCGAGCAGGTTCGAGGTCTTTTCTTAAGAGATTTTGGCTACTATTTCGCGATTAACGATTACATCCACGCACGCCTGACAGGAGACATCTATTCCAAGGGGGGCTGGGGAGCAAAAGCACAGTCTGTATATAAAAAGCGATATAGATATAGCGGGGGGTTCAATGTGGATTTTCAAAAATTCACATCACCTGAGACAGAATTGAATCCAGTTGACTATAATACCTTCCGGGTAACCTGGAACCACACCCCAGAATCAAGAGGAACGGGAAGATTTTCAGCATCTGTCAATGCAGGAAGTACCAGCTATTTTAATACAGTGGTCAACCCTAATAATTTCCAGAATAACATTACTTCTGACCTTCAATCCAGCGTCACTTATACTAAGCAATTTTCAGGAACGCCTTTTTCTATGTCGGCCTCAGCTCAGCATTCTCAGTCGGTTTCCACAGGAGAGGTGAGATTGAGGCTTCCGAATTTCAATGTGAGTATGAATAGACAAAGTCCGTTCAAAAACGTCAATTTTGAACCTCTCAAAACATTGAATATTGCCTGGAATTTTGATTTCCAAAATTCCATTACCAACAGAATTCAGTCCCCTACGCCTATTGATCCAGAATTAGGAGGAACTACTGCTCCATCCCTGATTAATTTTACTCCCGCTAATTTCGCCCTATTGCTAAAAAATGCCAATAATGGAGCTCAGCATAGAATTCCGATCAGTAGTAACTTTACACTTTTCAAGTATTTTACAGGAACCGGCTCAGTGAATATCAATGAAGTCTGGTACTTTCAAAAATTGAAATTTTTCTACAATCCTGTTTCAGAACGTGTAGATCAAGTGGTAGAAAATGGATTCAATCGAATCACCACGTATACCAGTTCATTTTCCATGACCACCAACGTATACGGATTTTTCAACTTTAAAAAGGGGAAAATTCAGACGATCCGTCAGCATATTCAGCCTTCTTTTGGCTTTAGCTACACTCCTGATTTCACCAATGAGTCTTTTGGTTATTTTCAGAATGTTCAAACCAATGCCGAAGGAGCCACAAGATTATATAACAGGCATCAGGGTTTTATTTATGGAGGAGCACCTCAAGGTGAATCAAGGTCCCTGACCATGAGTTTAAGGTCAGTGATCGAAGCAAAAATCAAAAACAATCAGGATAGCACCAGTGAAGAAAGTACCAAGAAGATACCGCTGATAGAGAATTTGGATTTGAACACCTCCTATAATTTTGCTGCGGACTCTTTTCAACTTCAACCCGTAAGGATCTCTGCTAGAACCAGCTTTTTTGACAGGAAACTCTCTGTCAATGTCAGCACTACTTTGGACCCTTATGCAACTACGACTATTACCAATAATAGTGGAGCTACCCTAGAAAGAAGAATAAATTCTTTTGCCTGGAATAATGGACAAGGGCTTGGAACACTCCGAAATGCCTCTTTAAACCTGAATGCATCAATTAATCCCAGCAATGCTCAAAACCCGGGAGAACTCAGAGATGAATTGACCAACCAGTTTATGCAGCAAGGAGGAGTAATGAATGAATTTGTAGAAAGCCAAATCAATCAAATTGTAACCGACCCGAGTCAATATATTGACTGGAATATTCCTTGGAATCTGACTTTTGGATACAATTTAAATTACAATAAACAGTCGACAGGGACGACTAATATTACTCAGGCATTACAGTTATCAGGGGATGTTTCTCTTTCTGAAAAGTGGAAAATCAACTTCAATACCGGTATTGACCTTCAGACTCAGGCAATCACCCAATCCATGATTGGAATAGCCCGTGATCTTCATTGCTGGCAGATGAATGTCAACTGGGTTCCATTTGGGAGATTTACCTCCTACAATATTGATATCCGCGTAAAATCAAGCATTCTGCAGGACTTAAAGGTTTCCCGAAGAAGATCCTTCTTTGATCGGTAATTCCTGGCCCATCATTCCCTTACTTTCTTTCAACAGCTAATAAAATGAACCGGGCATCATTGCCTTCACTTTAAAGGCAAAAGATGTACGAATAAAGAGTGCCCTGATTTGTACTTTTACAAATTTTTGTTAGATTGAACTAAATCAATCTTTTTATTACATGTTCAATTTCAAAAAGTCTTTACCCTTAATATCTATTTTTTCGATTTTAATGAGTGTGATCCCGTCGGTAGCCAAAGCTCAAAAATCACCCGGTATTCCCATGCCGAGTGGACCGGTCGATCTATCTGAAACCTCCAATGTGGTTATTTTCATCATCATTCCAGCCATCATTTTAATTACTTTTTTGATCTTTAGAAAAAGGATCAAGAAAATAAAAGAAGAAAAGAGAGAGAAATTAAAGGATGAAAATGAGAAGAATAATAGTTCTAAAAAGGAATGAATTAAGGCCCTTCAAAGAAGCTCAACCATTTATTGCTTTACCAATTTAATTACTTGTGTTTGGTTTCCTTTTGTCAATTTCAGAAAATATGCGCCATCCTTTAAATTTGAGGAAAAGGCCTCCAATCGCTTATTCAATTCAGAAAGATTGGATGACTCCCAATTTCCTAAAAGATCAGATCCATTGTAAAGGCTAATTTGAATTTTTTCATAATCCATTTGCTTCAGATTTTTATTCCCAAGGCGAAATGATTTTGAAAATGGATTAGGGTATGCCAGCCAGAATTCTTCAATTTCAAGAATATCTGGTTTTAAAACAGAAATCACCTTACTGCTTTCAGTTTCTTCAGCCTTTCTGTGAATTCTATAATAAATCAATGGAGACAGCATGGTGGCGCCCAAATCCTCATAAGAGTACCATTTAGAAATTTGAGATGGACCTTTGGAGGGAATAGTTGCAATTACCTCCCATTCCAAATTACTATTTAATGAACGTTCCAATTCATATTGTTCCTCTCCTGTTTCTGATAAGGTTTCCCATTTCACCTCAACGGATTCCTTTTTAGCAGTTGCGGTAATCTCGCCAATATAAATCGGAAGAAGTCTGAAGCAAAAATCACCTGTCAAACTTTCCCAATGTGCAGGATCTATATTCCTACTCATCGTAGCAGTACAAGATCCCACGGGAGTAGTTATGGATGCGACAGTTGTACCACATTTACTAAGGACCGTACTTCCTGACTTTGTGAAATTATTATACTCAAAATTAGACCCGGGGAAAAACCTAAATAGACTTGAACCGCTGAAGTTCACGTTCTCAATAGATGTATTCCCGTAATTATCAAACAATCCGGTGCCTGCCAGATTTAGTTCTGGCAGATTGAGGGTGGCTCCGGCCTCCACTATAACATAGGCATCACCTTCAACGGTGATCCCAGTACAAATATTAGCTGTAGCAGCAGAACTCCCCTTTACAATCAATTGATTTTTGGCTGGCAATCTATTATCCTGAAAACCCGGGTTACCCGCAGACAAATAGATTTGATTGGCCTCAAATAAACCTTCAATCAGAAAGTAATTTGTATTTGAGTTTGGAAAGGCAGCGTAACCACTAACTCTTAAACTTGCATTGGGATGTACATGAAATAAAACACCGTCATAAGTATTGGTAGCAGGATTGATAATACTTGCCGTTTCTGATGATACATATGGAGTCAAAATGAAGGAAGATTGCTTTCGATAATAAATAGCCCCTGAGACTGTAAAAAGAGCATCGCCCGTACCATTGCTGTTATTGATTGTGACACTACTTTGTTCCATCAAGTGAAGATCCCTATCTATGGTCAAAAAAGCGCCATTAGAAATATTGAATTCATAGACAGGAGAATAAAATCCAAAATCAAACCCTGGGTTTAATACCAAAGATTGAGAAATATTGACTGTTACTTTACAGTTATTTCTATAAGAATTAAAGTTTGGAAAAGAAGCTGAAGGCATCAAAGGAGGATACAAGCTTGGGGAGTTCAGACTACATCCAGCTACATTGACCTTATCCCAGCAAAGGCCATTAGTCCAGGTACCATCACAACCCGGTTTACTTGGGTTATAGGTATAAGTTTGTCCACTCCCCTCTATCCCAAGAAGCATAAATATGATAAAAATACTAAAGCATAAGTACCGCATTTTATCAATAGTTTATAAAAAACATACAACTAAAAAACAGGCTTCAAAGGCAAATTCCTGTATATCAAAATTACACTTAACCTTCTGTTTTTCAGTTATTTATGATTCAATTTAAAAATATATTTTTTAAAACAAGAGTTATAGGAAAAATTATATTAAACAGCTTATAATTCAATTTATGATGCGAAAAATTGTATTTGAATCACTGTATAAAATTCTACTTGCTATGTATTTTAAAATTTACGTAGAAAAATGAGTGTTGAGAGACATCAATTTTGAGAAATACAGTAGAAATAAATGGATATATGCCTGTGGTGAAATATTTATTCATAGAAATACAGTTAAAAAAAATAGAAATACGCCTGTGGCGAAATATTTATCCCGTAGGGATTTAAGCTTGGTAGAAAAAGGATATAAGGACTCCTATCCATGCTGTAGGTATGGAAGATAGTAGAAATACGATAGAAATATATTGAAATACGCCTTCGGCGAAATATTTATCCTGTAGGGATTTAAGCTCGGTAGAAAAAGGTTTTAAGGTATCCTCTCCATGCCGGAGGTATGGAAGAAAGTAGAAATACGATAGAAATATTGAAATACGCCTTCGGCGAAATAATTGGAAGGCGCCGAATAGATCTAAAGATATTTCAAAGATAATGGAAGATATGCCTTCGGCAATATAGGCCTCTGATCGTATTCGTATCAAAAGCTCCAAAGGAGCGTAATTTATTAGCCACGCCAGAGGCGCGCAGGCCCGAGTGCAACTCGGGGTATAAATAGGAACGGTAACCAACCCAGCGCTGGCCCAAGATCTCCATTTGGAAACGATAACTCAATGCCAGCAAGACGATACGGAAACCATATAATAACCCTCCAAGGGTTTCCACCTCTTAGTTTCGGATTGAAAATCCTACGATATGACCTCGGAATTACTCCCGACTCCTGTCGTGGATCCGAGGGACTTAGAAATATATAGAAACACGCCTGTGGCCAAAATATTTAAAAAATACCTAAAGGATATTTTTTAAGATATACCTCCTGCGAGATAAACTTTTTCTTTATAGCTTCAAACCCAGCCATTTATTATCGCCTTTCTAACTAATCCCGATGAACTAGAGCATTCAAATTTCCTCAGCATATTCTTTCTATGATTTTTCACGGTATGCTCGCTAAGGAATAATTTATCTGCAATCTGTTTACTTGAAAGACCAATAGATAAATACTGCAGCACCTTTTTTTCTGCCGGTGAAGGAAGGAAGCTACTATCCACAATTTGTTCTTTATGATTAATAGGGATCTTTTTTATGTCTTCCCTATCACTGGAATCAATGATAAATTGAGAGAATTTCCTGTCAACTTTTATCGCCGAAATATCTGTGGCTATCACTAAAAATTTCACCACCTCCATTTTATCATTAAATAATACAGGAATACTCTGAACCAAAACATGAGTTTTCGTTCCGTTTTTGTGATTCAAATCAACTGTCCTGTTGGATTTAATAAATGGCCTTTTCTCCTTTTCCTGAGAATATAAATATTTGAAATATTGCGAGCTTCCTGACAAGGACCTTATCATATCCTGAATAGAATGAAGCCTTATGAATCTATAAAACCCTTTTCCTTCGAAATAGGACTCATCATATCCGGTGAGTTGTTTGATAGCACCTCCAACTTGAACGATCTTTAATTCAGTAACATCTACAAGCACATAAGTAAAGACATCAAAGCAATGAAATCCATCAATAATTTTTTTGAAGTCAAGATTTTTTTTGACTTCAAGAGTACTGGCTTTTCCAATCGCCTTCTGAGCGAAAAAGCTGTAATCTGAGTAAAACCTCAATAATTTTCTAATACCAGTTCGCTCCATAATCTTATTCTAAACCCTGTATAATTCCTTCTAAAATCGAAAAAAAACTTATTCAAAATACTGACTGGCAACAAAATTTTTAATTGGAATTAAAGAATTAATAATCATCACTTTAGAATGATTTAGGATGGAAAAAGAAATAGAAAAAAATAAAAAAATTAAAAATGGAGTTAGATGAAAATCATCACAATTCACCCAACCCCAAAAAGTCTAAATACCTTAAAAAAGTAATGGAAAAGAAGTTGAAAAGATCACCCCTCAAAGCTTAAACAGTGTTTCAAAAATAGGATTTCCGAATTAGTGGAGAAATAGCCCTTTGTAGTCATATTTTATACAAAGAAATACAGTAGAAATAAATGGAAATATGCCTTCGGAGAAATAATCTTCAGAGCCAAAAAAATCAAGATCTGCCTTCGGCGAGATAATTATCCCGTAGGAATTTAAGCTTGGTAAAAAAGGTTTTAAGGTATCCTCTCCATGCAGGAGGTATGGAAGAAAGTGGAAATACGATTGAAATATATTGAAATACGCCTTCGGCGAAATAGTTAAAAGATACCTGAAAGATAATTTTCAAGATACGCCTTCGGCGAGATAGGGGTCAAATCTTCCTTTGGAATAATAAACTCGAATTAGGAAGATTTAAAAATCAAAAGCCTGAAAGGCTTGAACCCTTCAATAGCCCCGAGTGCAACTCGGGGTACCAAATATGCCATTACCCATCCCCAAAGCTGGCGCAATCGCTTCGTTTAGAAAAGATAACTCAATGCCAGCAAGACGATACGGAAACCATATAATAACCCTCCAAGGATTTTATTGATTTAAAACTTCCAACTTCAATCCTTCCCTAACCTTTTTTGAAACTCCCTGGCTTTTTCCAGGTCTTCGGCTGTGTCAATCGCTATAGCCTGATGGTTAGTTTCAACCATTCGAATCTTGATTCCTCTTTCCAACAACCGCAATTGCTCCAGCATCTCCAACTCCTCCAACTTCCCTTTGTCCCAAGTAGGAAAACTCTCCAAAACCTCTCTTCTGTACCCATAAATTCCAACATGCTTTAAATAGGAAATACCTTGTTTTTTATCCCTATTATAAGGAATTGGGGATCTGGAAAAATATAAAGCATCCGACTGCCCATTCAGAACTACCTTAACAAAATTGGGATTGACTGCATCTTCCTCGGAAATTTTAAAATATAATGAGGCAACCTTTACCGAGGAATCCTCAAAGGCTTTTTTAAGCTCCTCTAGGGACTCTTTGTCTTGAAAGGGCTCATCTCCCTGAACATTGATAATAATCTCGGCATCTACTTGGGATAGGGCCTCAGCTATTCTATCCGAACCGCTTTCATGGACTTTTCGACTGAAAAACACATTTCCACCCAATTCCTCAATCTGTTTTTGGATCAACTCATGGTCTGTCACTACCCAAACTTCATCAAAAACACCTGTTTCCAAGGTAGAAAGGTAAGTTCTCTGAATCACCGTTTTACCTCCCAAATCCTGGATCAACTTTTCAGGCAAACGGGTTGAAGCAAAACGGGCAGGGATAAGGGCTGCTGTTTTCAAGGAATTAATCTACTTATCGGGTTTTAAAAAGCTTTTTAACCTTATTAAACCAAGGTTTTTTACTCAGTTTAATCTTCTTTTTCTTAGCCTCTAGATCGTCCCCGTAGTAATTGTACATGTACTTATTGTTTTGGGAATAAAGATAGGTGTTACCATACCCATAATTGTATCCCTCATAATGGTATCCTGAATTAATAATTCCATTAAATACCCCATATACATTTTTCACCTGCTTGTTATTAAAGAGGTCATTGATCATTACCAAGTGATCCTTATTGGTATAATTCTGCCTAACTACGTACAAGTTGATATCAAATAATCGCATCAGATCTATGGTCTCTGATACCAAACCCATTGGCGGTGTATCAAAGATGATCACATCAAAGTTTTGATCTAGATAATCCAAAAAGTCTTTCAATCTCTGAGTTTGAAGCAATTCTGCCGGGTTGGGAGGAATCACACCTGATGGTACGAAATACAGGTTTTCATTGTCTGATTTCATCACAATTTCAGGAGCCTCCACCTTGCCGATTAGATAGGTAGAAAGTCCAACTTTGTCCGACTGATTAAAGTATTGCGCAAGTTTAGGTCTTCTCAAGTCACCTCCTACAACCACGGTTCTTTTGGAACCCAAAGCCATGGCTGAAGCTAAATTGAGAGAAGTAAATGTTTTTCCTTCACCCGATACAGAAGATGTCACCAATATCCGCTTTGTATTTTTTCCACTTGCCAAATAAGTGATCGCAGACCTCAAGGACCTGAATGACTCTGCCACTGCTGATTTTGGATGCTCCAAAACGACCTTGTTGGTCTCTTTTTGTGAATAACCAATGACACCCAATTGAGGAATCATAAAGTGCTTTTTCAAGTCTCTTTGATCCTTGATCGTATCATCAAACATATCTCTGACTACGATAAACCCAAATGGAAGCAAGAGCCCCAGTGCTATAGCAAGGGCATAGTTTTGTTGCTTTTTTGGGAATACCAATGTACCCCTTTTCGCAGCATCCAAAATTGCATTATCGGATACGTTGGATGCACGGGCAATCCCAGCCTCAGCTCTTTTCTCTAGAAGGTATGTGTAGAGAGACTCTCTTAATTTAAATTCCCGGAAAATACCCGTGTATTTCGATTCAGATTCAGGAAGGGTAGCAAATTGAGCATCATAGCTTCGGATCTCACGGGTAATACTTTGTTTTTGCTTTTGGGTGTTTTCAATCAGGTTTACTACATTTTCAAACAATGCATCCTGAACTTTCTCCATCTGCACATCTATCTTAACTACTTCCGGGTGATTCTCATTCACTGTAGCCAGGAGTTTTCTTCTGTCTTGAGAAAGGGTTACCAAAGTTTGAATCAAACCATTAAGAAGAGGATCCGGAACTCCAATTACAGAAGGGGCAATGACATCTGAAAAGTCTTTGCTTTTCATCTCCATGTAGCGCCGTATCTGTTCAAAATAATTAAGCTGATAATCCAACTCTGCACTCTTTTCATCCAGAGTATTCATTTTGGTCAGGATGTTCGAAAATTCAGCTGATACGTCCAATAACTTATTCTCAACTTTAAACTCCTGCAGTTCCCGCTCTTTTTGCTTCAGTGAATCCTCCAAGAAACCTAATTGCTCCTCGATAAAGGCAATGGTGTTTTCCTGAATTTTATTTTTCTCATTTAAGTCATAATTAATATATGACTCCATTAAAGAATTGATGTAATCTCTTCCTTTTTCAACCACCTTGGTAGTCGTAGTAATTCTAAGCACGGAGCTGAAGTCATTTTCCAGATTCACCCGAATAGCCCTCGCCCAATATTCTTCTAGATAAGATGGATTCTTTAATTGGAAAATAACGATATCCCCCACTCTTCCCGGATTGACCAAGTGCACTGTGAACTTGGAGCGACCGGTTTCTACTTCCTGACCAAAGGTGTAAGTCTTGTTGTAAATGGATTCATCACCGGAAGCCTGAGCTGAGTTGATATCCAATATACTTTCTGTGTAAGGAAGTAATTTAAAATTTTCATCAGACAGAATTTGAAGTTCCACCTGTGTATCAGTAACCTGCAGATGCCCCCAATCCACATCCACCCGAATTGGAGATCTGTCGTAGAGCTCAATGTCCTTGATGTTTGTTTTGGCAAAATACTCTACATCGAAGTGCAATTTCTTCAAAGCTTCCCGGGCTAGGTTCTTGGATCTTAGCCTCAAGATGTCATTTTCCAAGTTTACTCCAGAATTAAAAATATTGGATCTATCCATGATCCTAGCCTCAGGAGAGGTATTGGTTTTGATCACCATGGAACCCGTTACTTCATATTCATCCACGGTATAGCGGTGAAACAAAAAAGTAGCGATCAAGAAGATCATGGTAAATAACACATACCATGGCCAGTAGCGAATATACTTGGCTACTACGTAGCGTATCTCTAATGCTTTCTCCTCATTATCTAACTGACTGAGATCTAACTTCTCCATAAAAATTAATTCCCTCCTATAAACAAGTTAAGCAATAACAAAGTAGATGCCAATAAGCCACCGAACAATGCCAAACCGCTAGCAAGGTTATCTGCCGAACCAATTTGCCTGATCTTCATCGGTTCCATGTACAAGATATCATTTGGCTGAATGAAATAAAAGGGGCTGGCCAGTAATGCCCTGTCATTCAGGTTAATTTGATGGATTTTCGAGCCCCCATCATACTGACGGATTATAAAAAGTTTATTCTTTTTCCCCAACAAGGTAGTTTCCCCAGAATTGGCCAAAGCATCAAAAATAGTAGCTCTATTCTTATAAATAATCTTAACCCCCACGCTATTAAATTCTCCCAAGGTAGTATATCTGATGCCAGCAATTCTCAATCTTACAAACACTTCCTCTTTGAAAAATTCATTAATACCAGACTGTATTTTTTCTTTGGCTTCCTCTTCCGTCAATCCGGCTATTTTAATTTTCCCCAATTTGGGCACCTCTACATAGCCCGCCTGATCTATGGAAAATCCTCTGAAATACAGCGGATCCGAACCCTGGCCTCCTCCGCCTCCCATCATTCCTAATCCGCCTCCTCTAGAATTTTGAAAGGTAAAGGCAGTGGTCAACTCTTCATCCGAACTTGCAAAATCGATTTCAACTATATCAAATGGCTGAAGTACATATTTATAATCTACCTCTGCAAAAGGAATAAACTCATCTAGAGCATAGGAGGTACTGTCAGAAAGATTTTGAAGGTAGGTGATACGTTTATTACTGATACAGCCAGTGGCCATCAAAAGCATTAAAAAGAAGATAGAGAGTAATCTCATTTTTGGAATGGAATTAAATCAAGTCAAATATATAGAAAATGTTGTGTTGACCGAATGGCTAGAAATGACTCGACGGAATTTACGTGAATATTGATAAAGATAGATTGAGCTATTTTTTATGAAAATCCGGAATCTTAGCAGGAATCCAATTTTATTTCCAGACAAAGAAAGAAAGCTAATGCTACATAAAGAAGGACGACCTGATTTAAGGTGAATATTAATAAAGGAAGGATGGCAATTAAGAATCCCGCTCCTTTGGAGCTGGAGAAGATTTAAGCCTTACCATAGTTTTTTCTAAAAAATTACGCTCCTTCGGAGCTGATGTTGACAGAGTGCAAAAGGTCTTTAAATTATCTGTTATTTACTACATAGCCACGCGACTTACTATTTTGGATCGAGTATTTCGGCTTTCTGCATTTCTGTCCGGACAGGTTATCGGCAATGATATCTCAAAGCAAGCATATACAGAGATAACTTAGTTACTTTTATTGAAAATGGCCCTTCTTCTTAGGTCAAGTTTCATGTTTACAGGATTCGATACGGTATCAAAAAGTATAGATTGGGCAAATTTGAAACAGGCCTGAAAGACTAAAATTAGAAAGAGATTTAAGCCTTTTACTAAAATCTCAATTTGCACAAAATGAGCACGATTAAGAGTAGTTCACAAAGATAAACTCGGCTAAAGCAAAATCTTAAAAATCTGCTCCTTTAGAGTTAATAATGACTAAATCTTTATCATAAATTTTTTCTAAAAAAATACAATATTTCGTAGCTAGTACTGAATTAATCTAAAAGCAATATGGATATCTGCTTTATTACCAGTACTGACAAAAATAGGGCTTATTGTCTGCTAAAAGGATCAAAATCTGGAAGCTTCGGTCTTCGGTCATCGGTCGCCTGTGCTGAGCGAAGTCGAAGCATCCAACCAGCCAAGTAAAGAAATAAGGAAACTGGAATAATTGCGGATAATCAGAAAAATATTAATTTGATTTTTTTAAGTGTAATTCAGGTTTTTATACTAAAATTAAATTTTTCACGTATTGAGCGACAGGAAACCAGTTCAATATCAACAGCTTGACTTTAACTTATTTCCAAAAAGCCCAAGAATTACCATTGAAATTTGTGTTTGATTATCGTAAGTCACATAAAAAAGAGTAGTCGGAATCAAGGAATTCTAAAATCTAGTATTTACTTTGAGTGAAAGTAAGAATATGATTATCCGGAAGGCGGAAGAAAAAGACGTTGGCTCAATTATTCAGCTACTCAGATCATCACTGGGTGAAAGCTTACTTCCGAAATCCATTGAATTTTGGCGATGGAAACACTTAGATAATCCTTTCGGACCCTCCCCAGTCTTGCTGGCAGAGGAAAATGGAGAGCTAGCAGGTGTCCGCGCTTTTTTGAAATGGGAGTTTTCTCAAGGTTCTGAAATTTATAAATGTGGACGTGCCGTAGACACTGCAGTACATCCCAATCATCAGAAAAAAGGAATTTTCACCCAATTAACTCAATCTTTGTTAGATCAGGTTAAGCAGGAGAATTACGATCTCATTTTTAACACACCAAATACCAAAAGTCTTCCCGGTTACTTAAAAATGGGCTGGAAAAAATGGGGACGTCTTCCCCTCAAAATCCAGTTCTATATAAGTTTCCGCCCCAGTGACATTCCAAGAAACAATTTTGAATGGGATGCTGCAGCACCACTAATTCAAGAATTTGAAGCAATACCAAATCCTAAAATAGATCTGATTCAATCAAGACTAAAGCCAGGCTATATACAATGGAGGTATCAAAATTGCCCTGTAGCGGATTATTCCTATATCAGTGATTTCAAAAGTTATCTTTTGGTTTATAGAATCAAAGAAGTAAAATGGGGCAAGGAACTGAGGGTTTGTGACTTGTTTTGCGGAGAAAATTTCGAAGAAATTGAAAAAAAGGAATTGAACGAGCAGTTTAGGAACCTAATTAAACAGGAGGAAATCCGGTTTAGTACCTTCTCAGGCCTAAGTTACAATGCAGATAAATTGGACTTGGGGATATCTCCGGTTCTACAACGAGGCCCCCTGGTTACCATCAAACCTCTGAAAGAAATTCTTCATGATCAACAGTTGATGTGGAATTGGAGCTTGGGAGATCTGGAATTATTTTAGGCCTAAATACCCTGATTAATAAGTTTTTTAAAATTCCCTATCCATAATTAATTTTGATCATAATTTTTAGATCCACTAATCACATCAATTATCTATCAATTTCTTTCTCAATACTTATAGAAAAGTAGAATCTTACTTAAATTGAATTTGAAAGTTTCGTTGAAGCTCTTCGATTTTCAAACGGAGTTAAGTATTCATTTTCAATTAGCTGTTTAGTATGCCTGGAACTCTTATTATTTCACTTGATTTTGAGCTTCTTTGGGGGATTTTTGACAAAGTAGGGAATAAATACAAACCCGAATATTTTGAAAATACCCGAAGAATCATTCCCCAAATGCTGGATCTCTTTGCCAAAAATCAAATTGGAGTGACTTGGGCTACCGTGGGAATGCTTTTCGCAGAAAATGAAGAGGAATGGAAGAAATATTCTCCTGAGTTTCTTCCCTCTTATAGAGAAAAAAAATACTCCGCTTATGATTGGAGTAAGGTACACGGAATTAAACCCGAGGTTCATTTTGCTCCTGATTTGATTCATCTGATTTTAGACACTCCCTTGCAGGATTTAGGCTCTCATACCTACGCGCATTATTATACGTTGATGAGAGGTCAAAGCCCGGATCAATTCAGGCAAGACTTGCAGGCAAGTCAGAAGATAGCCAAGGACAAATTTGGCATCAAATTAAAATCATTGGTTTTTCCAAGAAACCACATCAATGAACTCTACTTGGGGATTTGTCTGGAAGAAGGATTTGAATGCGTGAGAGGGAATCCAAAAAATTGGTTTTGGCAAGAAACTCAGCATGAGGATTTGAGCAAAAAAATATTCAGATCCGCAGATTGCTTTTTTCCATTAGGAAGTAGTACTTCGTTTTCATCTGAGAGTATCTCTAATTTCCCAAACGAACCATTGATCATTCCGGCTTCCAGAATTTTAAGGCCTTATAGTCCTGACAATGCTATTTTTAACAAAGTTCGTCTTAATCGGATCAAACAGGAAATGTCAGAGGCCGCAAAAAAAGGAGAGCATTATCATCTTTGGTGGCATCCCCATAATTTTGGAAATAATCCAAAAGAAAGTATGGAAGAGCTTGAATCCTTGATCCTTCATTTCGATCAATTACGAAGCCAATATGGGATGGATTCTCATTCTATGGAATCACTAAGTCAAAAAATAAAAGGTATTCATGCATTTGCCGATAAAGCTTAGACTGGCACTGTTTGAAAACTAGCTCAATACCTCTTCATATATTTTTTCTAATTGCTCTACCATACTTTGCATGCTGAATTTTTCCTCTACCTGCTTTCTTGCCTCAATTCCCATTTTTGCTAGTAATTCTTCATCTTCCAGGAGTTGTATGGAGTAATCCTCCAAATGTTCCCATTCATCCACATGACATAAAAATCCCTGCTTCCCATGCTGAATCACTTCTCCAATTCCTCCCGCCCGGGTAGAGACAACTGGAATCTCACAAGCCATGGCTTCCAGCATTGCTATTGGCAGACCTTCAAATTCAGATGAACTGAGATAAATATCCATGAGATTCAAGTATGGGATTACCTCCTTTTGCACCCCCACCAAGTGAAAGTTCTTTTCAAAACCTGAATCCTTGATTTGTTTTTCTATTCGTTCTCTCCAGTCTCCATCGCCTACCAAAAGAAAATGAGTTGTTGGATGTTTTTTTAAAATCCGGATGGCTACTTCTACCCAAAGCCAAAGTCTCTTTTGAGATCTAAAAACTGCCACCTTTCCGATTATTTTGGAAGAAGAAGGAATTCCCATTCGTTCTTTAATTAACAAAGAGTCTACCTCAACTACCTTCTCTCGTTTCTCCTCTCTAGAATCTCGTATCTCAACTCTCGATTCACTTCTCACATCTTCATTCTCGCTTCTCGCTTCTCGCCTCTCACTTCTAATCTCTCCCTTCTCGCTTCTCGCTTCTAGCCTCTCGCTTCTCGTCTCTCGCTTCTTAAAAACCTCCGTATTAACTCCATTCTGCACCACTCTGATTTTCAATCTTCCTCCACGCTTGTAGGGATCCCAAATGGAGTTGAGTTGCATAGAAAGCGCCACTTCGTTGGAAACCGCGATTGCCAAATCCTGCTTTTTGAAAGTCAGTCTATTTCCCCAATAAGAGACTTTGTTATATCTATCCCAGGTATTGTGTTCGGTGTAAACAATAGGGATAGAAACATTCAGACCGACGAATCGGGCTAAAATTCCTGCCCATGGAAGGTGCGCGTGGATGAGGTCAAAGTTATTTTCCCGAATAAAAGAACTTACCTTTTTCACTTGAAAAAACAGACCCAGATTTCCCGAAGGGATATGGTGTACCTGAATTCCGGCTCTTTCCAATTCATCAATAATATTTTCTTGTTGATGGTAAAAATAAAGGCAATGGAATTCTAATTTGCTCTGATCATGCACAGAGGCTGTTTCGGGAATCAATTTTTCTGCCCCTCCTCTTCCCAGGGATTTGATCAGGTGAAGTACTTTTATTTTTTTGGACACGGGTAATCAGGCTAGAATACAAACCTAATTAAAGATATTTAAAGAAATACTTTAGATATAATTGGAAATACAGTAGAAATAAAAGAAATACGCCTTCGACGAAATATTCCTTAATCCGAAGTTATCGATAAGGTATTTTTTAAGATAAGAGAAGATATGCCTGCGGCAAGATATTTATCCCGTAGGGATTTCAGCTTGGTAGATAAATGGCTCTGAGCCTACTTTCCATGCCGTAGGTATGGAACTATTGAGAAATACTGTGGAAATAAATAGAAATACGCCTTCGGCGAAATATTCCTTAACCCGAAGTTATCGATAAGATATTTTTTAAGATAAGAGAAGATATGCCTTCGGCAAGATACGGGTCAATTCCCCCTTTGGAAGTGTAAATTCAATTTAGGATGATTTCTTTTGGTAAAGGGGGCAAGGGGGATTTTTGAGAAATACTATAGAAAAAAAAGAAATACGTCTTCGGCGAAATATTCCTTAATCCGAGGTTGTCGATAAGATATTTTTCAAGATAAGAGAAGATTTGCCTGCGGCGAGATATTTATTGAAAGAAATACTGTAGAAATAAATAGAAATACGCCTGCGGCGAAATATTCCTAAAATCGAGGTCATCGATAAGATATTCATCAAGCTAACATTAAAATTTGCCTTCGGCAGATATACCTTCATTCGGATTCGCGGTAAAACCTCCAAAGGAGCGGACGATTAAATAGCCGTGGGTTTTAACCCACGGATCTTGGTACACCAACCCTCCCCCAGCGCTGGCCCTTAATCTCCATTTGGAAACGATGACTCAATGCCAGCAAGACGGGCAGGAAATCCTACAAAATGAGCTCGAGATTGCTACCGATAATCTCGTCGATCTCGAGCAGCCCTGTATTCTATCAAAAGTTACTATCATTTTAAGCTTGATCTAAAGGCAGGATAATCCATATGTGCTTTCAGTTTGACTTGTATCAACCACCACTCAAATTCGGCTTGAAATCATAGATAAGTCGACGATGAGCCGAAGATGAGTCGAGGAAGAGCCGAAGTTGGTAAGAAGTATCTACCCTTTAAGTCTGAAAAATCAGTGATTAAAATAAAATGTGAGGTCGGCTTACCCTTATTCTAAGGTTGAAATCTAAAACAATCCTTCACCAACCAATTCAATCCCGTAGGGATTCCAGCCAGGTAGCAAAAAAATGACCACAAACCCTTCTCCATGCCGTAGGTATGGATCATAGAGAAATATAGTAGAAATAGATAGAAATACGCCTTCGGCGAAATATTTTAAAGAACCCGAATAGTTAGAAAGATATTTTTTAAGATTATGGAAGATATGCCTTCGGCGAGATATTTATCCCGTAGGGATTTCAGCTTGGTAGATAAATGGCTCTGTGCCTACTTTCCATGCCGTAGGTATGGAACTATTGAGAAATACTGTAGAAATAAATAGAAATATGCCTTCGGCGAAATATTCCTTAATCCGAGGTTATCGATAAGATATTTTTCAAGATAAGAGAAGATATGCCTTCGGCGAGATATTTATCCCGTAGGGATTTCAGCTTGGTAGATAAATGGCTCTGAGCCTACTTTCCATGCCGTAGGTATGGAACTATTGAGAAATACTTAGAAATAAATAGAAATACGCCTTCGGCGAAATAACCTTCCAACCTAAGCTCCAAAGGAGCGTAATTTCTTAGCCACGCCTGAGGCGCGCGGGCCCAGGTGAAGCCTGGGGTATAGAAGCGAACAATAATCAACCCAGCGCTGGCCCACAATCTCCATTTGGAAACGATGATTCAATGCCAGCAAGACAGGAAGAGAAATACAATAGAAATAGATAGAAATACGCCTTCGGTGAAATATTCCTAAAATCGAGGTCATCGATAAGATATTCATCAAGCTAACATTAAAATTTGCCTTCGGCAGATATACCTTCATTCGGATTCGCGGTAAAACCTCCAAAGGATCGGACGATTAAATAGCCGTGGGTTTTAACCCACGGATCTTGGTACACAGACACCTTCCCAGCGATGGCCCTTAATTTCCGTTTGGAAACGATGACTCAATGCCAGCAAGACGAAGAGAGAACCTTAAATAAAGCCTCCTAGGGATTTTTTGATTTGAGGAGTGATATAAATTATATTCATACCTCATTTTCTGGCAAACCCTTGGAGGGTTTTTTCGGATTACAAATCCTACGATAAGACCTCGGAATTGCAAATTCCGAGGAGCCAAATCGCTATCGCGGATCTCGAGCAGCCAAAAGCAGCCAAAAAAAAATCCTGCTCGGAGGCAGGATTTCATTTATGGGTATTTGTGGATCTGGGCTAGGTGGACTCCAATAAGGCAGCTTCCTCTCGTTTTCTTCTTTCTTCCTCCACAATTCGATTATAGATTTCTGCCCGTTTCTTAATTCTATTGGTTTTTTCCCAATCCATAAAGGCCACAATCACAAAGAGCATATAATACATAATCTGGGACTTCTGACGGATGATGATACCCAGATTCGACATCACAAAGGTCATGGAAATGGAAATAGAGATAAACACCACCGCCGACATTTTCACCATAGCCGGAGCAATGCGCAAATAGTCAATAAAACTCTTCTTAAAAATCTTGGAAAACATATAGATATAAAGCGCATTTTCCATAGAAACTACTATGCCCAAAGCATTAGGAGAATCAATAAAAAGTGGTCTAAACCAAAAAGTGAATAGTTTCATAGGAAGGCTATAAGAAGCCATATCCACCCCTGATCCAGAACTTTGCAATCTTTGCGCATTTAATGCGGACTCCTCTTCAAAGCTAGCCACGACATTATTAGGATCATACCCCAAATAAATTAAGAGCTTATCATATACCAAAATACTGATTACAATACCCGCAATAGCAGCTAAATACTTCTGATAAGTAGGCACTTTCTCCCGTCCTAGGATAAATCCAACCCCCATTCCTATCAATACGGCGAAAAGTATATGAGGCCGAATCATATAACACATAAATCCTCCCAAAACCATATGGAAAATTCTTTTACCAGGCCAGGAAAGTCCATAAGTCAAAAATCCCAATCCTGCGAAAATATAAGCCCCTTTTCCTAAGGATGCCGTCCAGAAATGCATATTAGGTAAAAACATAAAAATTGTCAATGCATCCCAACCTTCAAATTTTGGATTAAAACGAAGGTTTTCCTTCAAAAAACAATAAAAATAGACAAAGCCCCAAAATCCCACCCAAGTAGAAAAAAACATCATCATATCGTAATTAAATCCTAACCACTTAGCGAAAGGATAATTTACCCATTCGATAAACAGGGTACCGGGCTCAAAGGCGTCAAACCAGTTTTTATAATGCTCGTGACTTCTAAAATACATTACCGAATCAGACCTATTAAATTGTGAATAGGTCCAATACACCAACCCAAAAAACATATGATACCAGTACATCTGATTCAATAGCCCCGCTTTTAGCCATTTATGCTCCTTTTGAAGGTTATTCAAAATAGGCTGGGAAGCGAAGAATAAAAAGAGGATTAGGATTACTGCGCCTAACACAAGAAGTAGTTTAAAGTGAAAGGATTAAAGTTAAGAATTAGGAATGAACTATTGAATGATAAAATTCCTCAAATTGTTGACTTATTTTCTCTAGCCTATACTTATCCTGAACCAAAAAAAAAGCATTTTCTAATATTCGGCCCTTTATAATTAAATTCAAATTGGAAACTTCTTGAATGGCTTTTCTAAATTCTTTCCTATCTCCGGGATTTATACACCAACCCGTTTTACCATTGATTACAACTTCGGGTATCCCTCCTACTCCATAGGCTATCACCGGGATTTTGCAGAACATAGCCTCTAAAATAATTGCGGGTAATCCCTCAATTTTTGAAGGAAGAAGCAAGGCCTCCGCTTTAGACAAAATCGGAAAAATATTCTCTTGATTTCCCAGCAAAATTACTCTGTCCTGGATTCCCAAGGATTGGATTTTTTTTTGAATATCAGATCCCAAAATTCCAGATCCTATGAAAATCAAGGAAAGGTCGGAGTCCTGGATGGAATGAAAAATTTCCAGCAGACCCAAAGGGTCTTTTTCAGGAACCAGACCTCCAGCGAAGAGTAAATAGCGCTTTGGGAGAAGAAGGAAAAGATCCTCCTCACTTTTTTCTTTAATATCTTGAGGTTCTATCCCAATAGGCAATAAACTAGCCTGTTTGTGAGGAAAAAGCTCTGCAAAATCCTCTCTGCAAATTTCTGAAACAGAGGCCACCCATTCCACAGATCCCATCCACCAACGGTTGAGTACCTTTTGTATTGGATGTTTTAAAAAGAGGCTCATTTGATTGGCATTTCTAAAAATTAGAGGGGTAGTCCATTTCCATATTTTCTTGGAAAAAGAGGCATATTTTAAACACTCAGAAGCATTAGCCTGAACAATATCCGGATTAAATTCACGAATGATATCATTTAATTTTTTCCAGGAGCTCCAATCCCATAATCGCTTTTTCCTATTGCCATACAGACAATAAATTTTCTCTGAATAAGGCAATTCTGCATCGCCCTCAAAAATTGAAACCACTAAAATTTCATGCCCCATTTCAGTAAGTTTTTCTGATAATTGGGCAGCAAATATTTCAGCCCCTCTTCTCTGTTTTTTATTAATTATTTGAAGAATTTTCAATGAAGTTTTTTTTGGGGAGATAAAATTCTCCGAAATGTTTCCTCGTATTTGATTACCGTTTCAGGTAAAAGGCAATTTTGTATTGCATAATCTCTTGCTTCTTTCAAAATAAGCTGAAGCTTTCCAGAAGGTAAAGTCAAAACTTCGCTTACTTTCTCCACAAATCCATCTTCATCATCCTTGGGTATAAGCCAACCGGTCTTTCCAGAAACTACCAACTCATTTACCCCTCCCACATCAAAAGCAATTACAGGTATTTTGTTTAAAAATGCTTCGGCAATCACAGCAGGATAGCCCTCAATTAAACTCGGCAATACTAGAATCGGGTTGTTTTCAATTTTTTCAAAGGGCCTTTCGACTTCCCCTTTCCAATCAATCCTATCGGAAATCCCCATGTCAATCGCTTTTTGCTTGATCTCATGGTCTAATGGACCTGCTCCAAAAGAGACCAATCTGATTTCGGGAAATTGATGAAGTATCTTTGAAAATATTCTTAGCAATCCCTCATGGTTTTTCTCGAAGGTAAATCCTCCAATATGAATCAGATCTAGGGGTAAGCTATCGCTTCTTATCTTCTCTGACATTTCGACTCCAATAGGAATCACATACTGGGTATGCTCGAATTTAAAAAGCTGATCTAAATCCAAGGCTGAAGCATGACTCACTGAAATCACCGCATCCAATTTTCTAAACAGAAATGAGTTGTATTTTCTTGTGATCGAAGAGTGAATATAATTTGATACCAAACTTCCATTGTAAAAAATCACCTTAGCTTTCCATCTAAAAAATATCTTACTCATCACCATATACTTGAGCGTATCTCCAGCCATGGCCAGTACCAAATCAGCATTCCAATTACTGACCTGTTGATAGATTAATTTCCAACCCATCCAATCCCAAAGTCTATGTAATAAATTCCGGTTCAGGTGAACTTGTTTTCCTGAAAAAGGCAAATTGAATTCTCCCCGAAACAAGCTTAAAAGTAATACTTGATGACCTCTTCCCTCCAGACCTTGAGCCAAATTACTTGCAAAAAGCTCTGCCCCTCTGGCTTGAGGCTTTTGGATGATCAATACAATTCTCATCTTCTAAAGTAAATATCAACCCAAGTTCCTGACTCGTTTCCATTCCAAGTATGAATTCCCAAAGCAGGATCGGCGGCTTGAATTATCTGAACAGTTTCCTCCTCATATTCAGATTTAGACCATTTGCTCACTTTTTGAAGTCTCACCTGATGTCCATAGCGAATTCCGGAATTCTGAGCTGGTCGAAACCACTGCCCATCTTTCTCAAATAATTTCCCAGCAGACCGGGCCTTCCTTACATCAGATACTACCGGATTTTTGGGATGTGCGTTCCATTTAGGCCTTTCCAAATCTTCGGTCCAATAAAGATTCAGTTCATCAAATGGCCAACACGCAGGATGTGCTTTTTGAGTAATAAATAACCAAAAAAGTCCGTCTTTTTTCACCAAAGTAGGATCATATCCTTCATGCTCGAATAGAATACCAGTATTCTCCCATTTTAGAGGGAAATCGACTGCTTGGTACATATAAACCTTTCCAGATTCTGAAGATTCAGGGATCATGAATACCTGATTTTTGTCTTTCCATAAAAAGGGATAAGATAAATGCCAAGCCTCATCTAAGACCGGATGGATCTGAATTCCTGCTTCGGATTGAGAAATCCATACTATCCTTCCTTTATTCTTTTTCTTATCGAATTCTTCCGCAAACAAAAATTCTGTTCCATTTAATTCGATAGTGAAAGGATCTGCTAAAAAATACCGATCTGGAAAGTAGTGTTCTAATAATTGAATATCAGTAGGATCTATGGTTATACTAGAGCCATTAATTGATCCTGTAACTTTTCCAATTTGCCAATGTGCCTGACTTTGAAATTCCTCCCATTTCCTCTTAATGCTTATATTTACCAATGAAGTCCATAAGTGCAACGTCTTCCAAGTACCCGGAGGCTTCCATAAAGGAGCTTTTGAATGCAAGCGAGAATTGGAAATGTTCTTATTCCAATTATCCAATCCTATCTTTTCAATTTCTTGAATAACTCGAACAGGAGCATAAGCTGAGGCCCAAAATAGCCTATTGGCATTTCTCTGAACAGAAAGAGGATCTGTTTGCATCCAGGATTGATACAGAATCTTCCCCTGATCTAACTGTTCCGTCAGTTGCATCAAAACAAAGCCGGTGATCGGCTGCCGATTCATGACTTCCCAGAAGCCAGGAGGCCCTCCTCGATAATATTCCGGATCCCCGTGATGAAAGGACCAAACACCAAATCTTGTCATGGATAAAATCTCACCTCTTAAGATCCTGAAGCCTAATCGGATGATAAGATCCGGTTGGTATTCAGAGATTTTTTCCAGATCCTCAGGTCTGAAATAATCAGAGTATTTCTTTTGAATCGGCGTGAGTCTAAGTTGAGGAACTATCCAATCGGGGATTTCCCGGAGATCCTTTTTGGCAAAGGCATCGGGTTGAGTCAGGAAGAGTTTACGGTCCAGATAGCGATAAACTCGATACAAAAACGGCGATTTTTCCCCGCTTGGAATGGGGGTTTCATTGATCACTGCCAGAACAACTTCCGCGTTTTTTTTCTGATAGAGTTGACTTATAGCCTCCCAAGTCCAGGCTGGGACAATTGAAGAGTCCAATAATAAAGCAATCCGGATTTTCACTTGATTTGCCTGTAAATTTCTTTCAGAGTGCTTTCATATTGCTGAGCAATCTTCTCAATATTAAATTTCTGAATGGCAACTTTCCTAGCTTCTTGGCCCAAACTTTCCATCAAAGCAGGATGCTCAATGGCATGCCTCATTTTTTCTTCCAAAACTTTCAGATCATTCACCGGGAAAACCAAAGCTGATTTCTGATTCTCAACTGCCTCCAAGTTCATCGGAATATCCGAAGCGATAATGGGAATACCAGCCATCATGGCTTCAACCAAGGCACCGGAAAATCCTTCGTACCAACTTGGGAACAGGAAGCAGTGGGCAGTGAGCAGTGAGCAGTGGACAGTAGGCAGTGGGGAATAGCCATTGAGTAGAACCTCCATAGGGTTGGGTATTTTACCTGGGAGGAATACGGAGTCTTGAAGGCCTAAATCTTGAACCAGTAATTCCAGCTCTTTTCTGTAGGGCCCTTCCCCAAAGATGGTCAGGGTGCAACCTGGATAGGATTGAATGACCATGGCAAATGCTTGGATAGCGTCTTGAAAACCTTTGCGTTCAAGAAGTCGGCCGTAGGAAATGAAGTTTCGGATTTCTCCCGCCACTGGGATCCCGACTGAGTCGGGAGAAGCAGTCTCCTGATCAATAAAAGATTGATTTCCCGAATCAAGTTCGGGACAGGCCGGTCGTTCCTCCCTCCCGCCACTGCGGGCCATAGCCGTCAGGTTAAGGTTTTAAGTATCTCATTTAAGGCTAGTTTTCCTTTTTTCTTTTCTAGGTATAAAATTTTAGGAGCAAATTCTTTGAGTTGATCAAGTAAGGATATCAACTCT
>Ga0189282_100278_pt1 | contig 29159 bp, 16 predicted proteins | sample N26C3minimetaG_FD_130328 | JGI IMG/M metagenome (GOLD analysis project Ga0189282, IMG submission 130328) | Marine microbial communities from the Costa Rica Dome - N26 C3 mini metaG | ecosystem: Environmental > Aquatic > Marine > Oceanic > Photic zone | place: Costa Rica: the Eastern Pacific... | reverse complement strand
GGCAACACCATCTTCGTCGCTGGCGTGACAACCGGTGAAATCGCTGCGGCAGTCGATCTCTAAGTCGACTAAAGTAAGCACCAAGAAAACTGGGGGAGCCTCAAGGCTCCCCCTTTTGTTTTGGGAAAAATACGCCCCAGGCTCTGGGTTGCTGTAGAGCCTCGATGTCTTTCTGTTTGTCTCGGCAAGGACAAATTGTTAGTCATGAACGGTCGCGCATGGGGGAATGGATGCAACAGTCCGAACAATCTGGTCAGCAGCACCCGGGGCTGGAATTTGATCCCGCCGACGATATGGCGGTTGCGCACGACGACCCCCGTCTCCGTCACACGCTTCAGGTCTATCACGACAACTGGTTCGGTATTGCGAGCGCCAGCGCTGCGCTGCCGGGGCACAAGCTGAGGCTGAAAGCTGACAAGCTGGATGCTGCAGCGGCCGCAACCGTTGCCGGCTTTATTGTGCACCATCATATCAACCGCGTCTGCTTCCAGGGTTTTTCAGAGGCCGCGGAGGCATTGTTGCGTGCCCTCCGGCAAGCTTGCAGCCCGGATGTGCGTTTTTACGCTGTCAGCCATGTGACAGCGACGCAGTTTCAGGCCCCGTTCGAGATCCGGATGCAGGCGGCGTTGCGCACCTGTCAGGCGGACGGCACATTACAGGCCGTCGGCAGCGTGAAGCCGCATTTCCATGAGGTGGTGCCGGGCACCTGGCACAAGACGATCCTCAATTTCTGTCCCCGCCTTACCCCGGCGGGGAAACCCGCTGGCGGCCATGTATTCATCCCGGTGGAGAACCACTGGCGCAAGGGTCTCTATACCAACCTGATCGCCGCCCTTAGGGCCCGGGGCCCGGGGCAGATAACCTGTGTGCACGAGCCGAAGCATCTGGAACTGCTTGAAGATATTTCAGGGGTTCGGGTTACCGGCTTCCTGTCCCGCGCGGCCATGCATGCCGAGATATCGAAGGCAACAGCCGTGATGAATGTGTCGCTTGCGGAATGCCAGCCGATGACGCAGCTCGAAGCTTTTGCCCTCGGGCGTCCTTGTCTGACCGGCCCGCTGGGGCTTGAAGAGTTTGAGGATGATCCGCTTGTCGCGCTCTGCACGGTACCCCGGGTCGACACCCCGCACGATATCATCCTCAAGCTGGAGACGCTCCTTGAGACGCAGGCGGGCGATCCGGCGGCGCTGCAGCAGATGACGAGCGCTCATGTGGTGAGGCGGAACGGTCTGGCTGCCGCCCGCTACGCAGAATTTTTTGATCTATAGGCTTGCCCGCTATGAGCTCAATCTGTTTTGTCACCAATGAAATCTACCCGCTTAACAAAGGCGGCATCGGACGCATGCTCTACAATATCGCTGTGGAGAACAGTCATTGCGCCGAACCTGTGGACATCCATTTCCTGATGGTCTGGCAACCCGACGAGGTGCAGGCCGAGATCCGTACCGCGCTTGCGGGGCTGGCGCAGGTCTGGTTCTGCCCGCTTTCCGGGCTCAGACATGGCGGCTGGATTGCAGCGTACGAGCGCAGCAATGACCTGACCTGGCATTATGGCCATGCTTACCGCCAGTCGCTCATGCTCTATGCTGGCTTGCGCGAATATGAAAGCCACCTGGGGCACGGGTTCGATTTTATCGAGTTTCCCGATTTCGGCGGTTGGGCGCTTGCGTCATTGGAGGCAAAAGCGGCGGGACTGGCCTTTACCGGCAGCCGCATCGCGGTGCGGCTGCATTCCACTGGCGGTATCGTTGGTGCACACCAGCCCTTCTATGAGAAAAACGGCTACTGGAACGGCTGCATCCAGGATATGGAATATCTTTCGCTCGCGAAGGCAGACATCGTGGTCGGGCATCTGGCCGCGATTGTCGACCATAACCGGACATTCTATGGCTTCCCGCAAAGCTGGGCAGATGCGGCGATTGTCGAGACCCCGGCCTTTGACCTGACGGAGACCGAAAAACAAGGCGAGGCCAGCGTAAAGGCAGCGCCTTGCGAGCGGGACTTTATTTTCTCCTCCCGCCTGCAGCCCTTCAAGCAACCGGACCTGTTTATCAAGGCCGCGCTTTATTTCCTGCAACAGCACCCGAACTATAGCGGCAATTTCCGGCTTATCTCCTATGGCTGGGACGAGCGCTACATTGAAAGCCTGCACCAGCTCATTCCAGCCCATGCCAGTGGGCGTGTGACGATCGAGACCGAGGTGTCAGCGGAGGAGCGGCTGGCGGCCATCCGCAGCGGCATTGTTGTTATTCCGTCGAATTATGAAAGCCTGTGCCTTTTTGCCTATGAGGCCTCCCAGTTGAGCTCGGGCCTGATCCTGAACGGGACATGCCTTGCATTCGCGGGGGATGATATCTGGCGACACGGCGAAAACTGCCTGAAATTCGATGGCACAGCCCAAGGCCTTGCTGCGGAAATGGCGCAGGCGCTGCCGCTTGAGCTGCCATCTAAAGTGGTCCCTGCACCCTCAGTCCCCTATTGGCAGAAAGCGGGACCTGAAGCGGCGCCACAATCCACTGCGCCGGTCGCGCTGACCCTGGTGGTGCACAGCTTCGGCACGGCTGACGATGTGGTAGCTCAGGCGCGAGACCTTCTACCTCAGGTGCCGGCCGGGACGCGGCTGGTGTTCATGGTGGCGGAAGCTTGGCGCGGGATAGCCCAGCCGGAAGGCTGCGTGCTCTATTGGCATCCCGGCGAAAACGTGTGGCCCGAGGATATAGCCGCGCTGGTAAGCCAGCTTGACGGGGCGGTCGCTTTTGCGCCTGCCGGTACCAGGTTTGAAGCGGGCTACCTTGCCCGCGCGGCGAGGGCGCTGGGGTCGGACCCGTCGCTCGCGGCCTATGGTGCCCATGCGGAGCTTGGCACAGATGTGCGCAAGGCTATCCGTATTTATGCTGGCGGCGCACCGTCCGCGGCGGTGCTGGCCAATGAGCTTTTGCCGCCGGGGGCCGTGTTCCGCCTCGACAGGCTCAAGTCGCTGGTGGCTTCCAGGCGTATCCTGACAAGCGCAGAAGGCGGTGCCTGGTATGACATTCTGGTCAGGACCATGGCGCTTGAGGGCATGGCCATGGTTGTTGAGCCAGCCGCATCAATTCATCTTGCCGGGAGCCAATTGCGCGCGGCCGCTGACGGCCGGGCGGACGCTGCCCTGTTGGCACGGCACCTGTCCGGTCCCGAGGGCGCACGGCCCGGCTTTGTGCCCGGGCTGGTGCTCAAGGAACTGCCTGCCCTGCCGCTCACCGCGGCGTCGCTTGATCTCAGTCACGCGCTGCGCGGCGTCAAGCAGGTAGTGCCTGTGTCCAACAGCCTTGACTGGCAGCCGGTATCCTACCGGATGAAAGAGCGCATGCTGCAAGTACACCCCATGTCCGACGAGCCGGTGGTCTGTCTGCTGCCTGTCAAAAGCGCAGATGTGGCCGATGCTGTTGGCGTGCGGGTCCGCCATTTTGGTGAGGGCAACCCGGGTGTGGACTTCCGGCTGTATGTTGCCGACACGCCGGACAGTGATCCCAGGTGTGCAAGCCCGTGGCAGACCATCATGCCACGTGAAACGCTGGAACTTGAGTTGCCGGCGCTGGGTGCCTTGCCATTCGACGGCATCTATCTTGAGGCGCGCCCCACTGATGGCAAGGATACCAGTTACGCCTGGACCTTTGTCGACCGGCTGTGGACCCGTTAGCCGTGCAAGCTTGCCATGATGGCGGCGAGGCTGTTGTCAAGTTTCTCAGGGCAGAAATCAGCGTGCGCTCTTGAGCGCGCCGCCGCACCCATTTCGGCTGCTCTATGCGGCGCTGCTGCCAGAAGTTCAAGCGCTTCGCGCCAGTCATTCGGTATGGTGCAGAGGAAGCCGTCTGTGCCGCTGTCGATGACGCTGTCGAAGGCGGGAGTCCCACTTGCGATGGTTGCAACGCCAAGGTTGGCCGCCTCGAGCCACTTGATGGCACTTTTGCAGTCATTGAAGGCATTGCGCGTGAGAGGGGCCAGGAAAACATCCGCCGCTGCCAGAGCCGCCCAATAATCCTCAAGGCCTTGCGGCGCAAGCCTGCGCACCTGTTCCGAAAGGCGCCGCAGGCTGTGAGGTAGCTCTACTTCTCCAGCAACGGTCAGGCTGGCATCGGGGTGCAGGGCAAGAAAAGGTGACAGCACCTGATCTGCGAGGGCAGTAAAGTCCGATTGCTGCGCCTTTGTGCCGCTGCCATAAAAAAGTCTGAACCCGGCACGGTTGCCGCCTTCCGAGCCGTAACGTGCTTCGGTCACCCGTGCCGCGGCACGCTGGTGCCGGTCGTCTAGCCCGTTGGCGTGCACAGCCACCCTGCGGTGCCCCAGCATCTCACAGGCGCGCTGCATCAGCGCCGGCGTGGACGTGATCACGCGGTCACAAAGCGCCATTGCATGAAGATACATTGGCGGCAGTATAAGAAGCTCGGCATATTCTTCTGCGCCGAAGTCGGCCGGATAGTCTTCCCGCTGGCCGGGAAAGGCGTCGGCGTCAAAAAGGAGGTCATCTGTCTCATAAAGGAGCGGCACGCCAATGCGTCGGGCCTCGCTGACGATATCGAGCAGTGCTGGCGTCGTGGGCAGGCGGTAGATGATGAGGAAGTCCAGTGCGGGCAAACTCTGACAGAGCGCCGCCGCGCCGCGCATCTCGAAGCAGTCGACCGCGATGCCGATCCGGGCAAACTGTTCCAGTTTCTGTTCCACACGGTAGTGGCGGCACTGCGGCAGCGATAAGTCACCCAGTATGGCACCGCGCTTGATGGCCACGTTGTGCGGTGCGTCATGGTGCGCAGGCACCATCGGCAGTTTCCCCAGCGTGTCGGTGGCAATGCTCAGCGCCTCCGTTCGCCGGCCTTCCATCGCAGCCACGGTCGCTGCGGTTTTCCCCGCTGCGAATGCCAGTCGCAGCATATGGTCGCAAAGCGCCCGCTTGGCTTCGCTACCGCCGAGCGCAGCCACAAGAGGCTCCGCGGCTTGTGCGCCTTCCATCATCAAGGTAAACGCAGCGCGGTCCTCGACATCAAGCACGGCTGCCAGCGCGATCAATTCATGATCTGTTGCGGGCTCAATCCCTGGCGGGCACTCAAAACGGTAAGGCATGGCCTTGTCGGGCCGGGGCAAGCGTCTGATCAGTTTTTTGCCCTGATACGCCGAGACCCAGACCGGGGTGAAAAGAAGGAGCAGAGGGCTGTCGCCCGGTCCTTTGCCACTTGCCTCAATTATTGGTTTAACTATGCCATCTTCAATGGTGATGGCAGTTTCGTCACACGAAAAGGCCAACCCATGGCCATAAAAAGCGGGAAATTTCCTTGGAAAAAAGTTAAGGACAGGCATAAAGGGTTCCGCAGACGGTATTGATCGCGAATTGATCTTGTGTGGAACTGTAAAGGGTAATCCGGCGCAAATCCAATATTTGGATGCAATAGGGCGGTAAGGCACAGTATCACCGCGCTATTGTTGAGGGCAGATTGAGGCAAACTGCAGCAAGGATGCAGACAGGGGAAAGCAGGTTTTGATGAAGAGTGCAAGGCGCAGGCAAGGCAAATGGCCCGCGAAGAAACTGTTGGAAACCGGGCTGGTTCTAGAGGACTGGTATAGCCGGACCTATGCAGTGTCGAGCCGCAAGCCGCTTGAACTGGCACAGCATTTCATCGACAAGGGCGCAGACGCCGGCTATCGGCCGAACCCGCTTTTCAACCCCGACTATTACGCCGAGCAGACCGGCATCACAGATCCGGTTGAAGCGTTGCTGCATTTTTCTGCCGAAGGGTGGAAAAAGGGTATCAACCCGTCGCGCGGGTTCCTGGTCGACCAGTATCTGGACGCCTATCCCGACATTGCGGCAAGTGGCATCAACCCGCTATGGCACTATCTGCGCCATGGTCGCGCGGAAGGGCGCCGGGCATTTTCCCTGACCGCAGAGAGTGTCTGGCGTTTTACGGCGCAGGAAATGGCGTTGCCGGATGAGGCACGCATTTCGGCGGCGCAGCATGCGCATGCGCGCGAAATCGCTTCCAGTCCGTTGTTTGACCGGGCCTATTATCTGGCGGAATACGGCCTTCTTCTGGATCAGCCTTCGCTTGAGGACCCGGCGCTGCACTATCTGTTGGTCGGCGAGCGGTCTGGTTTGCTGCCAAACCCGTTTTTTGACCCCGAATTTTATGCGCGGCAATTGCGCGGCAAGCGCAAGACGTGCCTGTTGCGGCATTATCGCCGGAAGGGCTGGAAAGCTGGCCACAACCCGTCACCGCTCTTTGACGGAAACGCCTATTGCAAGGCGTTTTCGCGCTGGCTGCCTGACAAGACCTGTCCGCTTGAGCATTTCCTCAGCACCGGGCGGGTATTTGGAAATCCGCGCATCCCGGTTCAACTCTCCGCGCCCGTTGAAAATGCTGCAGAAGAAGCCGACATCCGCCATGAAATGATCGCGGTTGCCGCCACCGGTTTGTTCGATGCCGAATGGTATGAGCGGGCTTACCAGGATCTGAAGGAATACCAAATCTCGGCGCTTGAGCATTTTGTGCGCTTTGGCCTCAAGGAGGGGCGCAGCCCAAATGCCCACTTTGACGTGACCTGGTACCGGACCTGTTATGGCCGCGATTATGGTCAAGAGAACCCGCTGGTTTTCTATGCGCGGGAGGGCTACAAGCGCTGTGACTGGCCGTCGGGGAACTTTTCGCCCGAGCTGTATTTTCTCATCAACCGCGACCTCGTCAAGGGCAAGGATGACGCGCTGCTGCACTTCATCCAGGCTGCCCGCCAACGTCCGCGCCGCTGGCCGAACCCGGATGAACTGGATGACAATGGCCGGACCTACCTGACGCTATCGAGCGAGGAGCGGGCCGAGCGTATTGAGGAAATTGCGCGCTCCGGGCTTTTTGATGCCCGGTGGTATGCTCGCGAATATGGCCGTGAGCTGACCTCCGGCACAGACTATATCGAGCATTACCTCGTCTATGGCGGCGGGTTTGGCTACAAGCCGAACCGCTACTTCGATACGGCCTGGTACACCAGTCAATATGGTGAGATGATCGACGACCGGCACCCGCTGGTCTATTTCGCCGAAGCTGGCTGGCGGCTGGGCCATAACCCAAGCCGGGATTTCGACGAACGAGCCTACCGTGAGCTGCACCCAGACCTTGCCACGTTGCAGGCGAGCATGCTGTCGCACTATCTGCATGTGGGCCGTATGGAAGGGCGTGAGCTGCCGGAGGTTACACCACCGGAGCAAGGGCATCGGTTCCTAGCGGCAAGTGGTGCTGCCTATATCTCCCCGGTCATGCAAAGCATGACCGCATTCGATCGTGTCGCGCTGGCGCCTGCCACAGGGGTGTTCAACACAGCGAGCATGGATATCCACTGGGTGATTCCGGATTTTTCCGCAGGCGGTGGCGGGCATATGACCATCTTCCGCATGGTCAGCTACCTCGAGCGGCAGGGCCACAAGCTCACCCTCTGGATTCACGAGCCCAGCCAACACAAGACACCGTCAAGGGCGCGGGAAACCATTCACAAGCATTTCCAGTTTGTGAAGGCAGACGTGCGCTTCGTGGACCAGAATTTCGCCGATAGTGCGCAGGGTGACATTCTCGTCGCGACCGACTGTTGGTCAGTCTGGCCGGTGATGGCCGCGTCAAACTTCCTCGCACGGTTCTATTTTGTGCAGGATTTCGAGCCATCTTTCCATGGTATGGGCGGGAAATACCTTGCGGCGGAGCTGACCTACAGACAGGAGCTGCACTGCATTTGTGCGAGTCCGTGGCTTGCGGACAAACTGAGCCGCGACTATGGGCGCGAGACCAGCCACTTCTATCTGGCAGCCGATCAGCGCACCTATTTCCCCCCTGAGGAGGGGCGCCGGAACAAGGCCGACGCGGGCAGCAAAGCGGTGCCGCGTATCGCCTTCTATTCGCGCATCGCGACTGACCGGCGGGCGGTTGAACTCGGTCTGCTTGCGCTGGAACTTCTGGCCCGCCAGGGTGTGGAATTTCATGTCGACTTTTTTGGCAACGACGTGCCGTTTGCATCTGCGCCGTTCGAGTTCACCGACCACGGTGTGGCTTCTACGGCCGAACTGGCGGCGCTTTTCCGCGCAACCGACATTGGCGTGGTATTCTCGGCCACCAACTATTCGCTGGTGCCACAGGAAATGATGGCATCCGGCCTGCCGATCGTGGAACTGGACGGCGACAACACCCGTGCAATCTATCCGGAAGAGGTGGTGACCTGGGCCATGCCCGACCCTTACGCGATTGCTGAGGCCATCCGCGCGCTGCTTGAAGGTGACAGGAAGGCGCAGGCTGATGCCGCGCTTGAGTGGGTTTCCACTTTCTCCTGGGAAAAAGCGGGGGCCAGCGTCGAGGAAACCATGCAGCGGGTCGGCACACAGGCGGCGGCAGGTTTTGGCGTCACGGTCCAGCGCGTCAAGCCAGCCTGTGACGGCTTCAAGGCGTCGGTCGTGATACCGACCTATAATGCTGGCGCTCAGTTCGAGGAAGTGCTGGATGCCGTGCTGGCACAACACACGCCGTGGCCTTTTGAGGTGCTGGTGATTGATAGTGGGTCAACCGACGGCACCCTCGAGATTGTACGGGCGCGTCCGGCCGTGCGGCTGCAGCAGATCGACAAGCGCGACTTCAATCACGGCGACACCCGCAACCTCGGGGCAAGCCTGACATCGGGTGACTTTATCGCCTTCATCACTCATGATGCATTGCCTGCAAATCAGGCCTGGCTGTTCAATCTGGTGGAAGCGATCGATGCCGAGCCAGCAGCCATGGGGGCGTTCGGCTGCCATTATGCCTACCCTAATGCGTCGGCCTTCACGAAACGTGATCTGGATGCCCACTTCAACGGATTTCGCCAATACCCGCTTCTGGTTTCACAGAAAACCAACCCGGCACGGTACAGGAGCGGGGATGAAGGCTGGCGGCAGTTCCTGCATTTCTACAGTGACAACAACAGTTGTTTCCGCCGCAGCGCATGGGAGAAAATCCCCTATCGGCGTGTTGTGTTCGGAGAAGACCAGCTCTGGGCCCACGATGTGATCGAAGCGGGCCACGCCAAGCTTTATGCCGCGCAGGCCATTGTCTATCACAGCCATGATTACGACGAGGCCGAGACGGAAGAGCGTAGCGCGATTGAGGCCAGCTTCTTCAAGCATTTCTTCGGTTATGAGCTGGTGTCGAGCCAGGAAGAGCTGGAACGGCATCTCGCTGGCCTCAATGCCGGCGACGCTGAATGGGGGCAAAGGCACGGCGTGCCGCCAGAGGAAATCGAGTTCAGGAAAAAGCTGAATCGCGCCCGGCTTGCCGGGTATCTCCGTGGTACAACCGCTGATACCACTGCGATATTTGGTGACGCGTGACGGGCTTCAGCTTGTGTACGGGCGGTAATATCTGTTTGCCTACGCACCGACGGGCGCGCTATATGATGTTCGCACGTAAGTTGCGAAACAAGAAACTCCCGTAAAGGGCGGCAGGCAAGGGACCGGAACCTCAGGTGGCGTTAAAGCTCTATCTCCATATCGGACACCCGAAGTGCGGCAGCTCCACGATCCAGGAAGCGCTTCATCTCAACCGCATGGCGCTGCGGGACCTTGGCTATGGCGTGTGCGGGGAAGATCTCAAGCTGATGGGGCGGCGCGCGAAGCACCGTTTCCCCCTTGGTTATTTTCTGAACGCGGCCCGCACGGTCTGGGCCGGCGGGGCGGTTGATCTTCGTGCCGATTTTGAAGCCTTGTACCGGAGCGCCAAACGTGCGCGTCTGAAGGCTGTTGTGGTTTCAGCCGAGAATTTGAGCGCCGTGTGGGCGCCCGCCGCCATTGCCGTGGCGAAAGACTATTTCGACTGCGAAATCATTCATTATTTCCGCCGCCAGGACGACTGGTTGCTGTCGGCATGGTCGCAGTGGCATTTCAAGGCAGGGGAAAGCCTCCCCGCCTTTATTGCACGCCGCATGCGGTCAGGGCGTTCGGGTATCTACCGGGATGTCCTTGAGGAATATCTGGCGCATTTCCCGCTGCCTGCCATGAAGGTGCGACTGCTTTCGCGCAAGCATCTCGTGGGCGGTGATCTTGTGAGCGATTTCTGGCAAGCGACCGGACTTGAGGGGGCTGCACTTGCGCCGGTGAGGTCGCAGAATGTCTCCTTCAGTGCGCAACTCGCCAATACCTTCAAGGAAAGCGCATACCTGTTCGAGCACGGGCATGACAACAGGCTGACAGCCTATGTCGACAGCCATCACCGCTATGCGCGCGGGGTAAAAAAGGATGCACTTACTGTTGCGGAGCGCCGGGCCATCCTTGACCGCTATGCGGACGAGAACGAATGGCTGGAGAAGAAGTTTTTCGCGCCTGGCACCCTTGGCGACTGGTGTGCCATCGCGGATGTAGAAGATGAGGCCGGACGTGCCGAGAGGCGCCGCCGGGACGAGCCCACCTTGCGCGGAATTGCGGAAATGGTGAGCTTGAATATTGCTGTCCTGCAGCAGATGCGGGAAGACGTGGACCGCCTCAAGGCATCCTTGGGACTGGACTGAATTCGGGCAAGGCGCACGACCGCGCTGCCGGGGGATAAATTCTTATGAAGATACTGTTTTCACATAACAACTTTCCGGGCCAGTACCGGCGCCTCCTGACCCATATTGCCGATATGAAGGATGTGCAGGCCGCCGCGGTCACGCTCGAGAGCAACCAGAATGCTTTTGCCATCCCGCGCGTGAAGTTCAAGCCGCACCGTGAGCCCAAAAAGGAGCTTCACCCGGCAGTGACAGGCGTGGAGAGAGCGGTGCTGATGGGCCAGGGCGCCTATAAGGCACTGATGGAAATGAAAAAGAAAAATGGCGACCCTGATATCATTCTCGCCCATTCAGGCTGGGGGGCAGGGCTTTTCTTCAAGGACATCTTCCCGGACGCCAAGCTGCTGAATTATTACGAGTGGTATTATCACTGCCATGGCGGCGACGGCGAATTCATTGAACGCGCCCGTTATGATGCCAATGCCGAGATCCGTATCCGGATGAAGAACACGCCGATCCTGCACGACCTCGCGGCGCAGGACTGGGGCCAGAGCCCGACCCACTTCCAGAAGTCGCGTTTCCCGGAAATCTTCCAGAACAATATCAGTGTGTTGCACGACGGGGTCGACATCGACTTCTTCTCGCCAAAGAAGGGCGCGCGCATTGATGTGGGCGGCGGCAAGATCCTGACCGAACATGACGAGGTCATCAGCTATGTTGCCCGCGGCATGGAGCCGTACCGGGGCTTCCCGCAGTTCATGGAAGCGGTATCGAAGCTGCAGAAGGTGCGGCCGAAGCTGCACGTGGTGATTCTCGGCGCGGACCGTATTGCCTATGGTTCGCAGTTGCCGACAGGCAAGGGCCTGAAGGAACCAATGCTCGAGAAATACGACTATGACCATGACAGGCTGCACTTCATGGGGCTGCAGCCGCTTGCCTTCCTGCGCGACCTGTTCCGCATCACCGCAGCCCACATCTACCTGACGGCGCCTTTTGTGCTTTCGTGGTCGATGCTTGAAGCCATGAGCACGGGTGCCCTGATTGTCGGCTCGGACACCGAACCGGTGCGGGAGTTGATAAAGGACGGCGAAAACGGCTTGCTGGTTGATTTCTGGGACATGGACGCGCTGGTGGACCGCATGGTCAGCGTGCTCGAGAACCGGAATGATTTTGAACATATGAAACAGTCGGCGCGAAATCGTATCGTCAACCATTATTCGACGGACGACCTTTTGCCCAAATACTGGCAGATGATCACCGACGTGGCGGAAGGAAGGAAGCCGAAACTTGCGCCATAGCAGGTAAAATCGGGGCAATGCGCCGCAGCCGCCCTGACGGTTCGACAGCACCGATTGCCTATGCTATCGACTTTCGGCAAATATTGCGGGCAAACTGTATCCCTGCCCGGGAAGGTGGCACCAGGTGCCAAAGTGGAATTGGATTGATTGATGTCGGTACTCGACGAATTTAAGATCGAACAGCGCGTTTACATGAAGTCGCTCCGTATGATCGGTGTGCTCGCGATCTTCGGCAACCTTGCCATGCTTGCGATGCCGGCCTTCATGTTTCAGGTATATACGCGGGTGCTGCAGGCACAGAGTGTGGAAACCCTGGTGGCGCTGGTTGTCATCTGCCTGATTATTCTTGTGGCCTACGGCTTTCTTGAAGCCGCCAAAAACAACCTGCTGGCCCGGGCTGCGGTGCGGTTAGAGAGCAACATGGCAGGCCCTTTGCTCGCAGGGGAGCTGGCGCAGCAAAAGGATGCAAACGGGGAAAGCATGAAGGACCTTGCCTTCTTGCGCACGACCCTGTCTTCCCCGTCCTACGGCGCGCTTTTTGACCTGCCCGTCATGCCGTTTTTCCTCTTTATCCTGTATTTCATTCACCCGGTGATCGGCTTTGTCGTGACGCTTGGCGCGGCGCTGTTGCTCGTTATGGCGGTCTGGGGGAACCGGATCACCAACCCATTCAACCAGGAAACCAGCGAGAATATGATCAAGGCGTATCGCCGGCTTGATAGCCACATGCGCTCGCAAGAGATTATCCGCGCGCAGGGCAGCTACGTCGAAAGTGTGAACGACTGGGGCCAGCACCAGGGCAAACACCTTGGCAGCTATCTTGACTCCTTCGACATGACATCGCGTTTTGGCGCCGCCTCCAAGGCAGCGCGCCAGATTTTGCAGGTGCTGATTACCGGCGTTGGTGCCGCGCTTGTGCTGGGCGGCGATGCCGACTTCGGTGTGATTTTTGGCGCGGCGATCATCGGTGCCCGCGCGCTGCAGCCGATGGAGCAGATTGTGGGCGGCTGGCGCCAGCTTGTCATGGGCAAGGAAGCTTACGACCGTCTGTGCAAACGCATGGAAGAACTGAGCCTGCCTGAGGACCGCACCTTGCTGCCGCGTCCGCGCGGTGAAATCTCGGTGGTGCGGCTGGCCTACCTGCCATCGCCCAAGTCGGAGCCGATCCTGCGGAACATCAACTTCATCATCCGCCCCGGTGACTGTGTCGCTGTGATCGGTGGCTCGGGCTCGGGCAAGTCGACACTTGCGCGCCTTCTGGTCGGTTACCTCGAGCCGACAACCGGGCAGGTCAAGCTCGACGGCACGCCGCTGAGTGTCTGGGACCCGGTGGCCAAGGGGCTTTATGTCGGCTACCTGCCGCAGCAACAGCAACTGTTTGAATCGACCGTGGCCGAGAATATTGCGCGGCTCCGCAAGGACGATCCGCCTCATATGGTGATCGAGGCGGCCAAACGTGCCGGTGTGCATGAAATCCTGCAATCCTTGCCACAAGGTTATGATACCCTGCTGTCACGCAGCGGTTTCTGGCCTTCGGGCGGGCAGGCGCAGATGATTGCACTTGCACGCGCGCTCTATGCCGACCCACAGGTGATTGTATTCGATGAGCCTGAAACCGGCCTCGACAGCCAGAGCGAAGGCATCTTCCACAAGGTAATGGAAGCGCTGCGTGAGGAAGGCAAGACCGTGATCGTGATCACGCACCGTCCGAGCGCACTCCGGCACGTGAACAAGGTTATGTTCATGCGCGGCGGCCAGATCCAGGATTTCGGCCCGAGGGACGAGGTCTTGAAGAAAAACGGCATCACGACTGTTGCGGCGCAGCGGGCACAGAAAAAGCCCGAGCCAACGAAGCCCGAGCAGAATAATCCGTCGGTCCAATCGAAAATAGAAAATGCAAACTGATGGCTGAAGAAACACAAAACAACGCCGGTTCCGGCACCGCTGTGGTGGCGCAGTCTTCGATCTCGAAAGACCTTGCCGCCCCGATCGACCTTGATCCCACCCGCTCGTTCAAGCGGGACGCGCTTGCGCGCTGGCATGACCATGTGGATTTTTCCTCCAGCCGCGGGCTGAAAATGGCCAAGATGGTCCTCCTGATCGTGTTCGGGCTTGGTGGCTTGTGGGCGGCTTTTGTGCCGCTTGGGGGCGCGGTGATTGCCATCGGCCGGGTTGCCGCCGAGAACCAGAACCGGATTGTGCAACACCTTGAAGGCGGTATCCTTGCCGAGGTACTGGTGCATGAAGGTGAACGGGTGGACGCAGGGCAGGTGCTGGCGCGGCTCGACGCAAGCCAGGTTGGCCCGCAGATCGATAACCTGCGCCTCCAGCGCGCGATCACCAGGGTGCAACTGGCGCGCCGCCGCGCCGAGATCGCCGGTGCTGACCAGATCACGCTGCCTGAATTTGAGCCCGAGCTGGCCGGAAACGAGAGGCTGCAGGAAACCATCGAGAGCCAGACCAGTGAATTTGTGGCGCTCAACAACCTGACCAAGTCTCAGATCGAAATCCTCGACAATAAAATCTCGTCGCTGGAAGATGACATCAGTGGCCAACAGTCGGTCATTGAGGCACGTGCCAAGCAGGAAGAACTGCTGGCGCTTGAACTCAGGGACTTCAAAGACCTGCTGGAAAAAGGCCTCATCCAGCGCACAAGGGTATTCTCGACCGAACGGGAGCTCTCGATTGTGCGGGCGAACCTGAATATCGCCAAGCTGCAGATCGAGAAGTCGGAAAGCGAAATTATCTCCACTCAGGCGCAGAAAGGCCAGGTCCGGCTTGAGCGTATCAAGCAGGCGGAAGACCTTTCGATCCAGCTCCAGAAAGAGATGAACAAGCTCGATTCCGACATTGCCCGCCTCACGGATGTGGTCGAGCGTACGCTGATCCGCTCACCGTCAGCGGGCACGGTGTTCCGGATCGCGAAAAAGACGATCGGCGCCGTTGTCTCATCGGGTGAAGCGCTGATGGAGATCGTGCCGGTCCTTGAGGACTTCCGGGTGGAAGCTCGTGTCGCGATCCGCGATATCGAGGAGGTTTATGTTGGACAGGACGTGGAAATGCGTCTCCTGTCGGTCAAGAGCCGCTCCGACCCACCGCTTACCGGCAAGATCACCTATGTATCGGCTGACGCGGTGGTGACAGAGCAGAACCCGGAGGGCAACTATATCGCCTATATCTCCGTGGACGAAGGGCAGGAAACCTCTTCGGTCATGCCGGGTAACGTGGCGACGGTCTTCCTCAAAACCGAGCCGAAGACCTTCCTCGAGATTCTTGTGTTGCCGATCAGCCGCTTCACGGAGCGGGCCTTCAAAGGCTAGGCCGGGGGGATTTGCATGCTTGAGCTGAAGCTTACGTCGGCCGCCCTGAAGGCCCTTTATGGGGGCGGTCGTGTTGTCATTGCCGACAGCAAGGTGGCACCCATTGTGTGCAAACACGTAGCCGCAGCTTTTACCGTGCTGAGTGTGGACGCAAGCGGTCACATCCGGATGCCGGACGAAGAGACTGGCAACAGCGCGTGCCACGACGTTCACGGCGTGACCGGCAATGTCTGTGCCTTTGTGCTGACAAAAGAGAGCAAGGCCGTTTATGCCGAGTGGGGCGCGGAACACCTGCTTGCCCGTGGTCATGGCGGTCTGCCGGTGCTCGTGGTGCCGCACAATCCGCTTGAGGCCGTCCAGGGTATCCTCGCTTTCCTGCTGGAGGTGCAAAGCGGCCACTTCCGTCAAATGGCAGAGAATGTAGCGGGGCTTGAAGAGCAGGTGGTATACCTGCGGCAATCTTCCGAGCGCATGATGACCACACTTTCCGTGGCGGAACGCATCATGGACAGTGTCGGCTATGAAGATATCACGCCGGTTGCGACGCTGGAGCCAGGCAGGCAACTGCTCGACCCCTCCACCTGCCCGGACAATTGTTTCAGCCAGGTGTTGCCGGTGGATGGCCTTGGCCTGATTGCGCTGTCGCTTTTCGTTCGAGAGGCAGGTAGCGGCGAAGGGCAAGTAACCCTGCAGTTGCGCCGGGATTTCGATAACAAACCCCTCGCGCGTGCCACGTCTTCATACGCTGCCCTCAAGGAGGGCTGGAACATGTTCCGTTTTGACGATGTGGTGTGCGATGTGATGGGGGATGTCAGGCTTGATGTCCAGTGGCAGGACGCGGATAAAGCCCGCATGCCGGGCTTTGGTCTTGCTGACGTGAAAGCCGATCGTTTTGGACGTGATGGCAGCGGGGAGACACTCGCGCTGCAACTGTTCAAGCGTATTTTTCGGCCCGACCTCGCGGCTGCGGAAACCCGGGAATATGCTCACTGCGGCTCTCGCGTGGATATTGAAACCGCCCCGGGATTTTTCCCGTCTCGCATCGGGTTTTATGGTGGCGCGCCGCGATTGCAGGCTGTCGCGAGCGAGCTCCTGTTTGCTCCGCTGCAGTCCTCGGATACCGAAGGCTGGACGCAGGCGCATTTGGCTTCTGACGGGGTAACTGGCGTTACCTTTGCCCTGCCTGTCACCGCAGACGATGTGTCTGTCAGCGCCTCTGTGGCGCTTGACGGTGGACAGGCACTGACGGTGGCAGCGAAGGCTCTTTATGTGCGCTCGCTCGACAATATCGAGGCGGTGATGCACGCGCTGGCAAGTGGTGAGCCCGTGCCTGACACAGTCCTGTGCCATCGCGCCATGCTGCTTGACGCAGGTGCCGTAAAAGAGATTGTGCTGTGCTTGCCTGAGGGTACCGTTGCGGACGGTTTCCTTGTGGTGTTTGCGGAAGCGCTTGGTCCGCAGTCCTTGGGCGGCTGGCTCCGGTTGGTGAAAATCAAGCGGTCGCGCAGGCTGCCAGCCGATCAGCGCCGTGTCCGCCCTGAAGGCCATTCAGCGGAGGGACGCTGGATGGTGCGGGCCATGCGCCTGCCGGAGTTAAGTGGCCAGGTTGGTTTTATTGAAGGGCCGGAAAAGCTTGATGCGCTCTCGGCCAGTCTCGGCTTCTCGCCAATGCTGCTTGAGGAAAATGGCGGCTATCTGCAAACGCATCCGCTGAAGGACCGCATCTCAGCGGCTGTTGTGCCGATGCTTGCGGGTGCGGGCACACGCAAGCTGGTGGCGACCGCGACAACAGCGCATCCTGCAGCGCCCGATTTTGTCTATGTCCTTGCTGTGCGCCCGCACGACAAGGAGAGTGCCAAGGTGGCCATGGACAAGGTGGCTGAAACCGCCGCAGCGGCGGTGCTGCAAACAGGTGAACTGCAGGAAACAGAGGGCGTGGTCTGGGTGGCAAGGCGTCTTGCCGCGACCGAAACCGCGCGGCTTGAACTTGAGTTTGAGACGCCGCTTGACGGTGTACATGACGTGATTTTTGCGACGCTCACGATCGACGGGCAGAATAGCTATGGTTGGTGCCGCTGGACATCCCTTGGCATGATCAGCGCCGACGATGGGTCCGTCCATGGCTGAACCGCTACCTCCTGCGCCCCTGCCGCCACTCGGTGTGGTGATCCCGGCTTACGGGCATCCGAGGTTCCTTGGTGAGGCCATTGTCAGCGCCTGCACTCAGGAAACCGACCGCGAGGTTTTTGTTGTTGTGGTCGATGACGGCTGCCGGTTCGAAGAGACAGCGAGCCTCGTTCGCAATCTTGCCCTGCGCTTTGAGGGCAGGCTTTTTTACCTGCGGCAGAAAAACACGCGGCTGCCGGGTGCGCGCAACACCGGTGTACGTTTCCTGCTCGACACTTTTCCTGACCTTGACGCCATCTTCTTCCTTGATGCCGACAACAGGCTGTCCCCCTATTCGCTTGAGGCTTACCGGGCTGCGCTCGGTGATGACGAACGCATCGGATGGGCCTATCCGGACATATCCTTCTTCGGCCTCTCCTGGGGACGAAGCGGCTTTGACACGCGGGAAACCGCCCCTGACTACTCGGTGCTCAAGCATCTGTCGGGGAATATCTCAGAGGCCGGGTCGCTGGTGCGGACATCGATGTTCCGCCACGGCGTCTTTTATGATGAGACCATGCGGTCGGGATTCGAGGACTGGGATTTCTGGCTGACCGCCCTTGAGGCCGGGTATCGAGGCACACGGGTGAAGGACGCCGGGTTCCTCTATCGCCGCCGTGCGGAAAGCATGCTGGCGGATTCGAGGCGCGAGGAGGAATTCCTGATCGCGCGCATGCGCCGCAAGCACAAGGCGTTGTTTGCCCCGGACATGCTGATGCGCGTCCTGCACGACGAAGACCCGAGTTTTGCGGTGATGATCGAAGGTGAGGATACAGTCTTCCTGTTCGCCGACCCGCTTGCCGAGCCGCACACCGATACGGTTGCTGGATTTGCAGAACGCCTGCGGCGCTGCCGGGTCAGCCCCAGGGAACATTTTCTGCCGCGCAAGATAGCGATGTGCACCCGGGCGACCTGGACCTTCTTGCACGAACAGGGTGCACCGTACCTGCGCTGGATGTTCTGGCATCTGCTGCGTTCGCAGGGTGAAGCCCTTGCGGTGAGCATTCACCGCGGGGTGAATGTGGAATGGCTTGGCTCTGCGCCCTCTGCCGAAGCCCATATGGTCGTGCTTGATGATCTTCTTGTCGAGCGACTGGTGTGGGACCGCCAGGGCAGCCATCATGTCGATGTGGGCACGCTGCCGCATGCGGTTGTCGGGCTGCCGGTCGCGGACGTGCCGCCAGTGACCGGCACTTTACCCGGGGCGCTGCTGGCAGATGTGACTGACCGGCTGTCGACCGGTAAAGGACGGTTGCGGCACGCCGACAGGCGCTATGCGGGGCCGGACGCCCGCAAGCTCTATACGAATACGCTGGTGCCTGAATGCACCGCCGACGAGGACTATTTCCCGCCTATGCCATGGGTAAAGGCGGCGGATGAGCGCTGGTGCGCCTTTGTTGTGGTCGAATCCGCCGTGCAGCACGACTGGCTGAAAGAACGCATGCACCAGGTTCAGGTGGCCGGTTTCAAGGTGCTGCTCATTCTGGAACGGTATCAGGGCGTGTCGCCGGTCAGTGGTCTCGCGGCGCTGCTGGCAGACGCTGACATGGTGATGCCGGTGGTCTTTGAGCACGCGGACGGGGCAGGGCGTCTTTATCTGGGCCGGTCGGTCAACTCGGTCATGACAAGCTTTCGCCAGCTTGAGATCGAGACGATAGCCATCCATTTTGACATGCTTGTTGCCAACCACAACAGCATATGCCTTGAGGCTTTCGGTGCCGTACGTCACCAGCGTGCCAAGGCTTACCTGACCATGTCTCGCGCCACGATAGACCAGATGGACGTTGCCGACTTCGGCCGCATACTCGCCTACGAACATGCGATCGACAATGTCCTGACGGATGACGTTGCGCCGGTGCGTGCGGTGCTCGGCGCGCAGGGCATGCCGTCGGAGAAGATCATCGAGGCTGACAGTTTTTTTGCCGAGCTCAAGCCCGCTATAGGGGCTGCAGCGGCGCCGGTGATGGCCAAGCCGCTCAACTGGCAGCCGCATGAGGGCTATGTGTTTATTGTCACCTACGGGCGCAGTGGTTCCACGCTGGTGCAAACGGTGTTGCAGGCTGTGCCGGGGTATTTTGTGCGCGGTGAAAACGAAAATACACTGTATGCGGTCTTCGAAGCCTGGCGCCGGGCGCGATGCATACGGCAACGATTTGATACGCGCAGGCAGGTGCCACAGCATGGCCCCTGGTACGGAGCGGATGAAGTGGATGCCGACGCCCTTGCCGCGCGTATGATCGACGCCTTTATCGCGGAAGTGATCCGTCCGCCGGAAAACGCGCGTAGGGTGGGTTTCAAGGAAATCCGTTACGGGGACCTGTCGGCTGAGGACCTGACCGACTATCTCGAATTCATGCGCCGGTTTTTCCCGCGCGCCCGGTTTGTCTTCAACATGAGAAACTGGCAGGATGTTGCGAAATCCTCATGGTGGCAGGACATGGGCGAGGGGTTTGTGCAGGAAATGGTGACCCGCAGCGATGCGGCCTTTGAGGCCTTCGCCGGGCGATATCCTGATATCAGCCACCTGATGCGCTACGAGGATTATGTCGGCGAGGTCGGGCCGTTCCAAAGGCTGCTGGAATTTCTGGGTGAAACGCTGGATCCGGAACAGCTCGCAAGCCTACTGTCCCAGAAGCTTGAGCATTAGCGCAGGTTCTCGATATCCAGCCTGTTTCTCGCCTGCTCGCGGAAGCGCTCTTCATACTCGGTCTTGATCGGGTCAGTCTGCTGCTTGAAGTCGCTCAGGGTCTCGTCTACCGGTGCATAGGGCTCACCCAGATAGTCTGCGATCCGGCGCATATGCTGGTCGGTATCGGCAAGGTAATCCTCGTACCATAGCGCGTGATAGGGGATGTTCAGCAGGCTCAGTGACAGTTCGGCATCCATATTGTTGCGCAGGACCGCGCCCGCAATTGCCTTGATGTCCCTGAAGTTATAGGGCGGTGTTTCACCCTGGACCTTGTGGAAGGAAGCCCACTGGCGATTGTGGTGCGCGATATAGAGTGATACAGCCTGCGCCACGACATTCTTGCGCTTGAGCCAGATAAGGTGAGCGCCTTCCTGAAATGCATCAAAGAGGCCGAAACGTTGCACCATATCGAGCTGGATACAGCCGAGTTTTGCGCCCCAGTGCGGGGTCTTGCAGCCCCGGCGCATGAACCGCAGGTAATGGTCGAAGTCATTGAAGCCGCGATTGGTGCATACCTGTGTAACAGTCTGCGCATTGAAAATCTCGTTGCGCATGGTCAAGGTCGGCAGTTGCTTCATCAGCTCCACGAGATAGTTCGAGCCGCAGCGGTTCGAGAACAGGACAAAGACACCCTTGCCCGGCAGCTTGCTGGTGATGCGTGTTTTGCTCACATCGCCGCCGAAAAACTCGAGAATCTCGGTTTCGTGCGCGTGAATTCGGGGCTTAAAAAGATGTGTCATATTGGTATCCAAGCTGTAACGGTCTTGCCTGTATGGTGGCTGGTTACAGATAGTCAACGCCTTTGTCAAAAAGACGGCTGCCCTGTTCATCCATTTTTTTTGTCAGTGCGCGGTGTTCTGCGGCACCAAGCGGCTTTGGCGGGTTCGCCAGCAGGAAATCATTGATCCGGTCGGGATGCGCCGCCCATTCGTATGGCAGCACATGGCCAAACCCGGCTTCACGAACCCGGTCTGCCGGCGCGCCGATATCCAGCACCACTGGTGGGATGTTGAGCCGGAATGCGACAGACAGCGCATAGCTGTAAGTCTCGGGCCAGATGGACAAGAGCATCAGATAGTCCGGCTTGTAGCCGCGGAGCATCTCGGCGCAGGCGGCATCGTCATCATATTTGCCCATGATGGTGAGGGTCTCGATCCCACCCGACCCTGTATCTGAATAGCCGAACAAACGGTATGCGATCTTGAGGTCGCGGGCCCAGCCGTCACGGGCGCAGCCTTCCATGATCAGGCGGCCCTTGTGCGGGCCGATGGCGCCGATGAAGGCTAGCCTCAGGTTTCGGCTTTTTCCCGGACTGCCGGACTTTGGCGTGGCGGGGCCACCAAGTACATCGGGTTCCCGGTGCGGTATTGCGATGCATTTGTCGGCCCCGAGGAAGGCATTGGCGCGCGCGGCTGCGGCGTCGGAGGGCGCTAACACCCGTGTTGCTCCAAGGATGAAATCACGGTAACGCGCCTGATAGCGGTCAATGTCCACCCAGCCGTTGACCGGCGGGTAACGGCGCACGCAGGCGCGGCAACCGTTTATGCCAGGCTCGCCACAATAGTTGCCCGCCGGGGTGACAAACTGGCCATGCGCGCAGATGGGCGCATAGTCATGGAAGGTGAAGTGATAGGGGGCACCGCTCGCGGCCACCATCTGCATTACCTTCGCCCGGGCATCGCCCGTGAAGGCAACAAGGCTGTGCACATGCACAAGGCGCGGCGCGAGGATGGCGATCAGTTCGCGCAGGAAGTCATGGTCCGCATGGACATGGAATTCCTTCAGGTTCGGTACAAAATGTCCGTCGCGCGCATCGAAAGTGACGAGCTCCGTCATATGCCCCACCGAGCGCAGCACCACGACACCGATCCCCTTTGTCGCCAGCTCAGCCTTCAGGTCGTCGATATTTTTCTCAATGCCCCCGCCCCAGTCGTGCGAGACAAAAAGCGCGACCTCGCCCATGGCACGCTTGAGGCGCATGGCGTCAAGGCGGGCGCGGGCACGCAGGGCCGGATCTTCTGCGATATAGGAATGCACGCTGCCAAGGTAACCCGGGTGTTTCCCAATGAGGGCTTTGAGCCCTTCGGCCTGCAGTTTGCCAGCATCTTCCGCAAAAGAGACCTCGCCGTGGTGGGTCACATAGACATCGGTTGCGAGAATGTTGCGCCAGCCCGCCTCAGACGCCCGCACGCAGAAGTCATTCTCTTCGCCGTAGCCACGTTTGAACGCGGCTTCGTCAAAAAGGCCAACCGCATCAAGCGCTGCGCGGCGGATATAAAAACAGAACCCGACACCTGTGGGCACATCTACGCTGCCGCCCTTGTTGGCGGCATACGCCGCCTCGGATATATCCGCGCCGCTGCAGCCGAGGTGAAAGTGATTGTTCTTGAGCGTTTCGGGGTAGCTGCAGATGGTGGCGTTGTTCGACAGCGGCGTGATGGTGGCCAGCTGTTGGTCTGGCGCTGCGTGCGCCAGCAGCCGGTCGAGCCAGTGGTCGTATACTTCGGTGTCCGAGTTCAGCAGCACAACATCGCGGCCTGCATGGAGCGCCATGCCCCGGTTTACGGTGCCGACGAAACCCTTGTTCACCTCATTCCGGAGCAAGGTGAAAAGGCCTTTGCCTGAAAGGGTGTCCAGCGCGCTTGAAAGCTCGGCCTCAGGGCTGGCGTCGTCGATGACCACAAGGTTTGCCTCGGTTTCATTGGCCGCCCTCAGTACCGCGCGGATTGCATGGAGCGTCTCGGTATAACCGCGGTAGACAGGGATGATGATATCAATCGCCGTTACGTTCTCGTCCACGACCATGGGGACAAGCCCATCAAAGGACGCCAGCTCAGGCGCGGCAAGCGGCGCAGGCATCGTGAGCCCGAAACGATTGGGCACCAGCTTGCCTTCAAGCTGCTGATCGGTGAAATCGAGGATCGGGTTTTTGGCACTGTTGCGCGCCTCACCCATCAGCTTGTCGAAATAGGGCACATCAAAGCCGTAGGACGGGCTGCGACCGTCACGCCAGCCACGCTCGCAAAAATGGCGCAGGGGGTCAGTGTGCGCGGGCAGCGGCGGTTTCCTGCTCAGGTAATAGGCGGCATCAAAATAGCCGGATGCGGCCACGCGTTCCATCTCCACGGTCAGGCTGTCAGCGCCCGCCTTGTTTGTGCCTGGTCCCGGCAGTGGCCTTTTTTCAAGGCGCCCACGGCTCACGTAATGCACAAAGGGGTTCAGGCCCGCGCCCTTGATATCGGGATAGGTATCAAGATAGGCGGTGGTGGAAAACCAGGGCGCCGGGTCATAGCCCTTGCGCCAGCCCTTTTTCAGATAGTGCGCAAAGGCGGCATCGGCACTGCGCGGCGCATCGCTATAGCTTCTTGTGTAGAAGTCCGGGTCGAAATTTTCTCGGGCCAACTTCACCGCTTCACGGGTTGCACGCCACGAGTTGATTTTTTTCAGCATGGATGATGCTTCCGAATTTTGCGACCAGGCTGCTATAAGGGCTTGGAGTATCGTCTGAATTCCCTGCCCGTTATCCGTCACAACGTCGGGTAAAGTCAAGGAAACAGGCTGGGCATTCCTGTCAGGTGCCGGTAGGGGGCAAAGGTAGTGGTTGAACGTAAAAACATTCTGGTGGTACCGGCGGACTGCGCCGCCGCGCGCGAGGTGATCGCAGCGCTCCGCTATGAAAAATCAGCCCAGCTTGTGCTGCTACCGCAGAACCGGGGGCTTGGAAGCGTACCCGGTGCCATCAGCCTGTCTCCCATGCTGGAGCCTGACGCTGATGCCCTCGCAGCGCAGCTCAAAGGCAGTATCGATGCCGCCTTCGTGTTTGATGACAGCTGGCGGGCCTGCCTGACGGCATTGGGGGTCCCCGTGTTGGGCGACGGGGCTGCAGCCCCTGCGGCGGCGGAGGACCGTGCCCATGCCTGTTATACCACGCAGTCGGGGAAAACGATTTATTGCGCCTCGGTGGCTTTCACAGATGTGGGGCAGGGACGGCATTCACCCGCTGCCCCCGACGTGCTGGCCCGCGTACAGGCCGCCGCTCAGCAGCGCGGCCTGCGGGGCGCATGGTGTTTTGCGCCGGGCACGGATACTGAGGTTTCACCCTTGTCACATGAAGCGTTGGCCCTGCACCGCCTGTTTGGTGTCAACCTGTTGGCGCTCAGCCTGTTTGAAACGGGAGGGCACCCCGTGGATGTCATCCCGCCGCTCGGTCACCGTGTGCATGCCATGGCTCAAGGACTGAGCATAGAGCTTGATAAGGAGGGGCCTGTCTTCCTTGACCTTGACGACACCCTGCTGGTGCACGGCGCGGTGCATGACGATGGGCGGGGTTTCCTCGCCCGTGCGCAGGGAAGGGGCCTGCCGGTGCATCTGGTCACGCGCCATTTTCAGGAGCCGGTGAAAACGCTGGCGGCCCATGGCATTGATGCCCGGCAGTTCGCGGATATTCACTGGCTGACGGATGGCACGCCCAAGAGCGCGGTTATCGCGGGCGCTGGTGGCGCGCTCTTTATCGACGATTCGTTCAAGGAACGGCGTGAGGTCAGGGATGCCCTTGGCATCCCCGTTTTTGCCCCTGACGTGCTCGCGCACCTGCTGCGTTAGGCTGCGGTGTCTTTTTTGTTGTCTGCGGTGTCGCTGCCTTCAACGGCAGCCAGCATCTCGTCATATGGCCATACGCGACGGTCTGATGCCTGAATGGCCTCATGATTCGCGTTGATGTAGCGCATGATAACGTCAAACTCCCAGGCATCCTCGCCGTCCTCGACAAAGAAGGCGCTGTCCGGGTTGCCATCAAGGATGTTGCGGCTGATCTGGACGCGTAGGCCCGGGTCATCAACAAGCCGCACCACAGCCCTGACATAGTCGTCTATGGAATGCGCCGTGAGCCATTCAGGCTGGTTGAGGTCCTTCACCAACGAGGCGTCGTTTGCGGTGTGCGCCTCATCGCCCATCAGGTTCACAATCGGCAGCCCCTGAAGGGCCGCGTCCACGATGCCGTTGGTGGCACCGAAGGGGAAGGAGCTGAGGAAGATATCACACTGGTTCAGGTCAGAGATATAGTCGTTATAGCCCTTGCGCGGCAGTACCTTGTCCTGCGGCATGATGGTGGCGTAGCGCCGGGTCAGTGCCTGATGCAGCGCGCCTGCCGAGTTGGGGAAAAACCAGAACTCGACCGGGGTGCGCGCAAGGTCGCGGATGCGGCGGCAGGTATTGAGAAACGTGGGCGTTATCTTGCGCGACCACGCCGGGATAGCGATGCGCACCACCTCGGGCTCCAGCCGGATATCCGGTTTTACATTGATGGCGTCATTGCGGTGGGTGAAGAAGGGCTTGGTGGGCCGCATCATCACCTTTTCCGAGAAGCTGTCCTCGTTCTGCATCAACTCGTCCGGCAGGATCACATAGTCGATCGTGTCCGACATGGTGGTCGCCGGGTGGCCAAAGGTCATGACCTGAATGGGCGCGAGGCGCAGCGTCGACAGCACGATGGTGGAGAACCGCATGCCAATGCTGGGATAATAGATGATGTCCGGCTTGAAAGATTTGATCTTGTCCACCAGTTCCCCGGCCTTGCCATGGTTGAACTTCACTGTTTCAACCGTGTGGGCGAGTGATTTCATTTCCTCGTTCACCGGCGTGTCGGTCAACAAAAGCACGGTATCGAACGATTTCTTGAGCGCACGGATCGAGGGGCCGTAGCAGCGGTGCATCGCATGGGCGGAATTATACAGCTCGGCGAAAATCACCAGCTTCGGTTTTTTCTTCTGCGCCCGTTTGGCGGGCAGCTTGCTGTCCGTGATTTTCTGGGCTGTGGCCCAGTTGCGCACCACATTGTTGAAGCACCGTTTGATCTGGTGTTTGTGCGGCGCTTCGGCATAGCTGCAGCCCATATAGGGCGGGCCGACGGTCAGCACGGTGTAGGACTGGGCCTTCGCATCCTTCCAGTGGTCACTCAGTGACAACAACTGGCTGCGGATATCCTCTGCGCGTTTGGTATAGACCATCTGCTCGGACAGGAAACCAAAGAGGCTCGGCAGGCTCTGGCTCGGGTCCAGTTTTAGAAAAACCTGCAGCAGGCGGTCGTTCATCGCATTGATCGAGATGCCAGCAAACAGCTTCATCAGATCATTGCGCTTGTAGGTATACTGGTCGCCGTCCTGAGTGCCGAACATGGTGACAAGATGTTCCGTGCCGCGATAACCGCTGATCTCGAATATCTGGACGAGGGCGCGTTTGAACCGGTTCAGTTCCAGCAGGAAAACAAGCGGGGGCATATAACCCGGGTCGGTCAGCATGGTTGTGACGGCAACCGCCACACGTGTTGCCTCTTTTTCGCTGATGATATTCACAGCGTCGAGCTGGCCACCGAAGCCTGCCTTGCCGCTTTCGACCTTTTCGAGAAGTTTGTTCAGCGGCTTTCGTGTGTCGTCATATTTGCGGTGCAGAACCGCAACTTCCAGCGTTTTCAAGAGTTCAACAAACACTTAAATCAGATCCTGTCAGCTAACCAAAAATAGAAGCAAATCGCTCCCCCATCGCTACTTCTAGCGGCATGTGAGGGGAAATGCCAGCCTTCTGCCGATCCTTCCGTCGCCCTCAGCGAAGCAGGTGAGCGCAGACCATTGCCACGTCCTCGTCGCTGAGGAAAGCGTGGAAGGGCAGCCCGACAAGGCGGGTTTTCAGGTTCTCGATAACCGGAAGATGTCCGTCCGCGTCCGTGCCCAGCTTGTCCAGTGTCTGGAAGGCGGCATGTTCGCTGAGCGGCGGGAAATACCATTTCCGGGTCTGGATGCCAGCACCGGTCAGGGCGGCGTCAATTTTGTCGGCGTTGCCGCGGGTGTCATAAAGCAGTGTGCCCGGCACATGGCTTGCCGTCATCGGGTGGAAACTCTCAAGACCAAGCCGGTTTACATAGGCCTCAAGCACATGCCTGCGCCGTGCTTGCACACTACTGAACCGGTTGATTTGGGCAAGGCCGTATGCCGCCATGGCTTCGGCCATCTTGGCATTGGTGCCAATCGCGCGGCTGGTGCCGTTGTCGAAGGCGAAATTCGAGAGCCGTCTGCAACGGTCCGCCAGTGCCTCATTGGCGGTGACAAGAAGACCGCCCTCGCCAACCCCGAAGGGTTTGGTGGCGTGCAGGCTGAAGGCAACGGGAATATCCGGATGTGCGGGCTGGTTGCCAAGGGCCGCCGCGGCATCGACAAAGACCGGGATGCCGGTCTCAGCCTTGAAGGCAGCCCACGCCTGCATGTCGATTGGATAGCCGTAGATCGCAACCGGCAGGACCGCGTCAATGCGACCGTCGGCCAAGGCTGCGCGGGCGATCGCGGGGGTCAGGTCCCAGGTCTTGCTGTCCACATCGGCAAAGACCGGGGTGTGGCCGGTGATGGCAATGCAGGCTGCGGTGGCGGAAAAGGTCAGCCCCGGCACCAGGATGCGCGCGCCCTCGGGAAGGTCTGCGACCCGCAGCAACAGCTCAAGCGCGGTGGTGGCAGACGAGAAGGTGATGGCGTGTGGCGTTTCGGTATAGTCCGGCGACATGGCACCAATGAAAGCGGCGATCTTTGCCTCGAACTCGGTGACAAGCGGACCAAAGTTGGAATACCAGCGGGCCTCCTCCATCCTTCGGAGGTAAGGCAGCACGTCATCCACGGGGGGCAGGTCCGGGACGAGGCATTTGATCTTCCACTCTTCCAGCACGCTTGTTCCTGTCATTATATATCGTTAGGCCTGTTGCGCGTATATCCTGCAACCGGTATCAACGCAACTGCAATAAGGTGGGAGGACCCGAGCCTTCGGCTTGGGGAAGAGGGGACCATGTCAGGCAAGCCAAAGCTGATGCTACATATCGGGCGCCACAAGTGTGGCACCTCCTCGCTGCAGCGATTCCTGAGCGCCAATGCCGGCGTGCTGGAGAGGCATGGCATAAGCTATCCGGTGTTGCACCGGCAGCCCTATGCGCATCATCCGGTGGCGCATGCATATGGTGGCAACGGTGTTGACACCGGGGCTTTCTGGCAGGTCGTGGCAGCATCTTCCGCCGCTATCGTCAGCAGCGAAGCGTTCCAGAATATAGATCCGGCGTCCCTCGCGCCGGACCTTGATGGTTTTGACGTTACCATTCTCGCCTATTTCCGTGAACCGCTGGATTATCTCCTGAGTTCGTATGCGCAAAAGGTAAAGGCGGGCAATACCGCTGCGACGCTTGAAGATTATGCCGCGCATTTCAATGTGCCCTATCATGATTTTGCGATTGCCTGGCAGGCGGCCTTTCCGCAGGCAAATCTGCGTTTCAGGCTTTTTGAATCCGCTCATCTCGCGGGGCAGGATGTGCGCAGGGATTTCCTCCTCGAGTGCGGCCTAGCGCCCGCGGCGCTGGATGATTTTGCCTTTGCAGCAGAAGACGGCAATCCCAGTATTGGCGGAGATCTGCTTGAATTTGTGCGTGCACTTGTGCCCGACAGGGCTGCGTGGGGCGAAAATTGGTGGCTGCTATATGAAGCGGTGCAGCGCCTGGCGCTTGCCGACGCGCGTTACCGGGCGCGACCGCCGATGCCTGCCGCCATGCAGGACGCGGTGCGGCAACGCCACCAGGTGCAGGTTGCTGGATTCGAGCGGGATTTTCTTCCGTCCGGACAGCGGTTTACGGTAAAATCGTTCCCTGAGGGTCCGTTTTGTGCCGGAATTTCGCGTGAAGCGGCGGAGGAAATACGGCAGGCCCTTGCCATGTCGCAGTCGTCGCTTGAGCCCCTTTTGGCTGAATTTTGGCCAGCGATTGCCTCAGGCTTTCGCTGATCCCGTGCCGGGGAGGGGTGCCTGGCGGTGTCAACCTTATGGTGCAGCCCCGGGTGCCCTTGTGGGCGAAACAGCCGAAAAGTGCGTAATTTCTTGTTTTTTTTAGATTGTGTTCCAAAATTTCTGCCATTAGTATGGCCGCAGTTGAAAGCAATGCGCAGAGGAGTGCATTGTTGACAACAAGCAATTGTTTTAGTTAACGAGGGACCAAGGGCATGCTCAGGTGCCCGCTAAACAGATTCTCTTGGTGCTTTTAGGAGGAACACTATGGCTACAAATATCCAGTTCGGGACGACCGGCAACGATTCGATGTTCGGTACGGACGCGGACGATGTTTACACCGCAGGTACAGGTCACGACGATGTGTCGGGC
>Ga0189282_100251_pt1 | contig 38138 bp, 26 predicted proteins | sample N26C3minimetaG_FD_130328 | JGI IMG/M metagenome (GOLD analysis project Ga0189282, IMG submission 130328) | Marine microbial communities from the Costa Rica Dome - N26 C3 mini metaG | ecosystem: Environmental > Aquatic > Marine > Oceanic > Photic zone | place: Costa Rica: the Eastern Pacific... | reverse complement strand
TAGCCAGAAAGAGTTAGAACCTAATTTTTATTTATTAATACTCAATAAACGAACTGGTTAGAATGCCTGTCCCGATTCTCGGGAAGGTCGCGGGTTCGAGTCCCGTCCATTCCGCTTAAAGCCTTAGATTTTTCTAAGGCTTTTTTGTTTTTGTAGCCTGAGAGAGTTAAAACCTTATTTTTATTTATTAATACTCAATAAACGAACTGGTTAGAATGCCTGTCCCGATTCTCGGGAAGGTCGTGGGTTCGAGTCCCGTCCATTCCGCTTAAAGTCCCGAAGAGATTCGGGACTTTTTTGTTTTTGTACCCATTAGTTCCTCGGAATTTGCAATTCCGAGGCCCTATCGAAGGATTTTCAATCCGATTTAAACAGAGCCTTGTCCTGTCTTGCTGGCATGAAACTTCTTTTTCAAAAGGAGTTCTCGGGCCAGCGCTGGGTTGAGGTTAGGTACAAGGATCCAGGGGTTAAAACCCCTGGCTATTTTATTTTTCGCTCCTAAGGAGCTTTTGATGCGGGATGGTCTCAAGGTATATCTTACCGAAGGCATATCTTAAAATTATCTTGAACAGTATCTTCTCTATTATTTCGCCGAAGGCGTATTTCAATATATTTCTACTGTATTTCATTCTCCGTCTAGCTGGCATGACACCTCTTTTTCAAAAGGAGTTCTCGGGCCAGCGCCGGGTTGGTTACCTTTTCTATTTATACGCTGAGTTGCACCTGGGCCTGCGCGCCTCAGGCATGGCTAATAAATTACGCTCTTTCAGAGCTTTTGATCCAGGCTGTCTTCAAGGTTTATTTCGCCACAGGCGTATTAGCTCCTCGGAATTTGCAATTCCGAGGCCCTATCGTAGGATTTTCAATCCGATTTAAACAGAACCTTGTCCTGCCTTGCTGGCATGACACCTCTTTTCCAAAAGGAGTTCTCGGGTTAGCGCTGGGTTGAGGTTAGGTACAATGATCCAGGGGTTAAAACCCCTGCCTGTCCGCCTCAGGCGGGGCTATTTTATTTTTCGCTCCTAAGGAGCTTTTGATGCGGGATGGTCTCAAGGTCTATCTTGCCGCAAGCGTATCTTGAAATTATCTTAAAAGTATCTTTTCTATTATTTCGCCGAAGGCGTATTTCTAAATATTTCTACTTTATTTCTCCAAAGTATAGCAAGCCCAAATCTGAGATATTCACCATTCAACCAAGTTTGCCTTGCCCAAATTAAGCTTCCAACTTAATATCGAATCAAATTCGACAAATCATATGAAATATATTGCTTTGATGATTAGCTTCTTGCTGATCAGTTTGGGAACCAAAGGACAAGATCGGGTTACAGGAAAGAACTTTGCTACTCGATCTGAAATCGTCGCTCAAAATGGAATGGCTGCTACCAGCCAGCCTTTAGCGACACAAGCTGCTTTGGATATTTTGAAAAAAGGAGGAACTGCCATGGACGCAGCTATTGCAGCCAATGCCATGTTGGGTTTGGTAGAACCTCATGCCTGTGGAATTGGCGGGGATGTTTTTGCCATCATCTGGGATGCCAAAACTCAAAAACTTTATGGCTTCAATGGAAGTGGAAGAGCTCCAGCTAGTTTGACCATGGAAGTATTTAAAGAAAAAGGGCTAAACTATGTCCCTTTCTTAGGGCCTCTTCCTATTTCTGTTCCCGGTACTGTGGACGGTTGGTTTGAAATGCACAAGCGCTTTGGAAAGCTTTCCATGCAGGAAATCCTCCAACCTGCCATTGATTACGGAAACAAGGGCTTCCCTATATCAGAGGTTATTGCCTGGCAGATGAATAATAACTGGCCTCGAATGCAAGACCTTCCGGGTTTCAGGAAGACCTATATGCCAAATGGTGTATCAACCCCTAAAAAGGGGGATGTTTTCAAAAACCCTGATCTCGCAAGAACTTATGATCTAATTGCCAAAGGAGGGAAAAAGGCCTTTTATGAAGGGGAGATAGCGAGGACAATAGATCGTTTTATGAAAGAACATGGAGGTTACTTAAGCTACGAGGACCTAAAAAATCATACATCTGAGTGGGTGGAACCAGTAAGCACCAATTACAGAGGTTATGATGTATGGGAGCTTCCTCCAAATGGGCAAGGAATCGCCGCCTTACAAATGCTAAATATTTTGGAAGGATTTGACATCAAATCCATGGGCTTTGGAAGTGCTGAATATTTACATGTTTTGACTGAGGCAAAAAAGCTAGCATACGAGGACCGGGCAAAGTATTATGCGGACCCTGCTTTCAATCAAATTCCTGTAGATTACCTGATTTCAAAGGAGTACGCTGCTGAGAGAAGAAAATTAATAGATTTCCACCAAGCTGCAGATGAATATCCTGCTGGAGATATTGAAAAAGGGAATACCTCCTATCTAACTGTAGCTGATTCGGAAGGAAATATGGTCTCCTTTATCCAAAGCATTTATGATGAATTTGGGTCTGGTATGGTACCTGACGGCCTGGGATTTGTCTTACAAAACAGAGGGCAAATGTTTAACGTTCAGGACCCAAACCACTGGAACTCCTTAGCAAGAGGCAAAAGACCATTTCACACTATTATACCTGCATTTATCACCAAAGACGGAAAGCCGTTTATGAGTTTTGGCTTAATGGGTGGTGCTGTCCAGCCGCAAGGACATGCCCAAATTGTTGTCAATATCATCGATTTTGGAATGAATATACAAGAGGCAGGAGATGCTCCTAGAATGCGTCATGTTGGCTCCTCCCAGCCTACTGGCTCCCGTATGACTTCCGGAGGTTCGCTCAACCTAGAAAGTGGATTCTCTTATGAAGTGATTCGAACCTTAGAGGAAATGGGACATAGGGTGGAGTTTAGTGTTGGGCCTTATGGAGGCTATCAAGCAATTCGATATGACCCTATTCAAAAAGTTTATTTTGGCGCATCCGAATCCAGGAAAGACGGTCAAGCTGCTGGATACTAAAAAGTAATAGAGGTGTTTTTTTTACCTTAACCTCTAAAAAAAGCCCTTCAAAGAAATTCTCTGAAGGGCTTTTAAATGTAATTTAAAGAATAAATCCTTAGAAGTTACCTCTCAACTCTCCGCTTGGAAATAAATCTGAATGCACGTTAACATAAGCATAGCTTGTTCTCATCGCTTCCCTCAAGATCATCAGGTCTCCGCCCATTAACTTACCTCCTAGACTTTCGCTGGTTAAGGTTCCTTTAACATATACTCCCTCTACAGGTCCTTCTCTTTTTTCACCATCTAAAGTTACTACCACCGGGCCATTAGCTCCTGGTTCAGCAAGATGTATGTGAGAGAATAAAATATCAGAGATATTGTCCACATTCACCTGGAAATCTACAGAGGAATTCTTTTTATTGAATCTGAAAATAGCTACCCCAGTTGCATCAGTTTCTACAGCTGGAAATTCATTCAGACCAGATAGCTTGATAGTGAAATTATCATTATTGTTAGGTTGAACCATGCTAACTTGTCCTCTTAGCTCCCCTGAAGGAAAAGAAGAGGTATGTATGTTCACATAAATTCTACCCATGTTGATTTCCCGGACTAAGTCAGAAATCATTTTTCCGTCTAAAGGTCCTGAAAGGTCTTCCATTTTGATCATTCCTTCTACAACCACTCCGTTTTCCAGTCCAGATGGATCTTGAGCGGGAATCAAGGTTACTACTACAGGACCATTTTCTCCCTCTGCTGCATTATGCAAGTGAGCAAAAATAATTCCTGTGGTGTTTGCAACTCTCACTTCGAAATTCAGGCTTTTGCCATCAGGGCTTAAAGAGAAAAAAGCAGCGCCCGCGCCGGAAGAATTGACAGCAGGAACTTCTTCAGTTCCAATCAAAAAGGAACCAAATTCCATCATTTGGCCTTTTCTGGCATTTTCGTCACCAGTAAACTCTACATTTGAATCATCTGCCATAGGAATTTGAGCATCCTCCATGCCTTGGCAGGCAACAAAAAACAGCATTACAAAAATGCTGAAGTACACACTTTGAAATAAATTTTTCATGATTTTTTGGGTTTGAATGTTAAAATCGAATAAGAGAATTACGTAAGGTCAACAGGAATTGGATTGACCTGATTTTCAAAAAGTTGCAATTTTATAAGTGCAAAATGCAGAAATTGATATAGGAAGGGTGAGTTCTTATACCAAATGATTATTAACAGGTATGTATAACCAAAAAAAAATCAGCTTTAGAGAGCTGATTTTTTTTTTAATTCAAAGTTTTCTGCCAATTCCAACTATCCCGAAGGGAATCTTCCAAAGAGTATTTCGGAAACCAGCCCAATATCTGATTGATTTTTTTCGTATCTGCCCAGATTTTAACTACATCCCCGGGACGCTTAGGTCCGATTTCATAATTGAGTGTTATTTGATTGACTTTTTCAAAAGTCTCAACTACTTCTAATACCGTATTCCCATGGCCAGTTCCGACATTGAATACATCGTAAAAATTGGCATCCTGCTCGCCCAAATAATTAAGCGCTTTCACATGTGCATCTGCCAAATCCATCACATGAATAAAATCTCTTACACAAGAACCATCTGAAGTATCGTAATCATTTCCAAAGACAGTCAGTTTATTTCTTAATCCGGCAGCAGTTTGAGTAACAAAGGGCACCAAGTTATTTGGAACTCCATTGGGTAACTCTCCGATTTTAGCACTTGGATGCGCACCAACCGGATTGAAATAGCGGAGTGAAATCACTCTAACTCCAGCTTTACTTTTCACATAGTCAACCAAAATATCCTCGCATACTTTCTTAGTGTTCCCATAGGGACTTTCAGCATCTTTTCGAGGTGTGGTTTCTGTAACAGGCAAAACATCCGGTTGCCCATATACTGTGCAGGATGAAGAGAAAACCAAATCCTGAATTCCTTCCCTTTTCATAAAATCCAACAAGACCATTAAAGAGCCTAAGTTGTTCTGATAATATTTCAATGGCTCTTGAGTACTCTCTCCCACTGCCTTATAAGCCGCAAAATGAATTACTCCGGCAAGTTGATGTTCTTTTCCTATTTGATTTAAAATTGATGAGTCATTACAATCTCCTTTGTAAAAAATTGGTTTGTAACCCATGATTTCTTCCAATCTGTCAATAACTGACTCACTGGAATTTGATAAGTCATCTAAAATAATTGGGGTTAGACCCGCTTCTACCATAACTACGGCAGTGTGTGAGCCAATATATCCTGCCCCACCGGTAATTAATATTTTTTTCATTCTTGATTAAAAATTCCTAAAGAACAAATCTAATCCAAAGGATAAGATCTCCCGAATTTTTGATCAAATCTTTAATTGATTAAGGTAAAGGTTCCCCGTTTCTCATCAGTATTCAAACCATTTTCCAAGCTATACTGATAGGATATATAGTAGGAATAGGCTCCGGGTGGCATAGGATTGGCATTGTGATTCCCATCCCATCCTTCTGTCCCAGAAAAAATCAATTGCCCCCATCGGTTGAAAATCATTAGTTTATAACTGATGCTACAATTGGATATAGGTTGATAAGGGCCATCTTTTGGTGAAAACCCTGTAGGCATTCGAACCTGAGGCCTCGATTCCGACACCTTACCCAAACCTGAAATTTGGCAGCCTTGGGAATCTGTGACTGTCACCGAAAATTCACCTGAAGGAAGGTTTTCCAAAAGTGCCAATGCTTCGCCATTTTCCCACTGATAAGTATAAGGTGGAGTTCCTCCAGAAACTTTAACTTCCAATGCCCCATCAAGTCCTCCTGGACAACCCGGTGCCAGTTCCTCAAATTCCAAATTGAGGGGATCAGGACCGGTAATTACCAATTCAAATGGCATAGTACATGATTTGGAGTCTTCTAGTAAAAGCTGGAAAGTTCCTTTGCTCAATCCTGAAAATGAAAGACGGGCGCCATCCCATACAGATTCAAATCCAATTACTTGATAAGGCGGTTCACCGCCAGAAATTTCCAAGACAGCTCCTCCATTGGACTCAGCAGCACAACTTACATCGGTCACCGCAATTCTATTAATCAAAATAGGTTTAGGATCCTCTAGGGATATATTCAACTGAATTTCTCCACAGCCGGCTTGATCGATCACTTTTACCTGATAGTTACCAGCAGGTATGTTCTTTAAAAAATCCTCCTGATTTTCCGGAAATCCCTCCCATTCAAATATAAAATCTCCAGAACCTCCTTCTATTGAAAGTAAAATTTCCCCATCACTTTCTCCAGGACATGATGGAGAAATTTTATTTCCTTCAGTTACAGAAAGCGCATCAAAAGATCCGATGTTTAAAATTTTGGAGACGCCGAAGCAAGAGGGATCAGATGACAAGCTTTCTTCATAAAAAACACTTCTTTCAGAGGCATTTTCATCCCACAAAACTACAATCTCTTCAGTCGATTGACCGGATAAAATTTGACCTCCGCTAACTTGCCAGAAATAGTCTTTCCCATCCACTGGATAGGGTACAGTGTAGGTAAGTGGCTCGATCGTACTTCCGCATAGTCCAGCCTGCCCGGAAGGTATTTCCGGCTCAAAATTATTCTGGATTTCTACCTCGATCTCCAAAACCTCTCCTAAACAACCATTTTCAGCAATAGGTGTAATGCGAATAAATCCTGTGCCTTCAACTACACCCCAATTCACTAAGGCAAATTCCTCATTACTTTGAGTGATCTCCCCTCCTTCTATTTCCCAAATCACTTGATCTATATTGAGAGAATTTTCAAGATAATATCGAATTCCTTCAGCACCGGGACAAAGAGAGGCAGGCCCTTTCAATTCTGTTTCCACGAAAGTAACTTCTATTTCAAATTTGAATTCTGTTTCGCTATCACAAGCTCCTGTTCCTGTAGAAGCAGTTATAACTACCTCATAAGTCCCTTTTTTCGTAAAAATATGAGAGACTTCCTGACCACTTTTACTTATACTCCCATCACCAAAATCCCAAGAGAAATTAATGAATTTGGGATCATCGGGAATAATCTTCCAAAGCCCTTCTTGATTGAGACAGGCTACCTTCTCTCCTTCAACTTCAAATTCATAGCTCGTTTCAGTTTCAAACTGGACATTCTCTAAACTTGCACCAATAGCAAATCCATAGGACTCAATAGAGCCAGACCCATACACATATCCTATCAAACCTTCTGGGTTTGATACAGAATTAACTCCAAATGGAACTTTGATTCTCGTATAGCTCAAGTTCGTGCCGGAAACTTGTAAAAAATTACCACCAACGTTTTGGCCATTCAGGGTAGTTTGACCCTCTGTCCCTGAATTTACTAATAGCGTTAAATAATGCTCGATATTTTGATTAAACCCACCGATGAGCTTGCCAGTAGAAAAAATTATTTTCTTGAGCATTTGTGAGTTTGGACTCAAAACAAATAAAGACGGATCTCCTAAAGGCGCAACGCCAAATTCATTGCAAGCCGCACTTTTTGCAATCACAGCTGCAGAGATGGGTTTATTTGCCTCTATTCTGGCGATGTCATTCTTACCAAACTCAAACTTGGCGCTTTGTCTGGCATTTAAAGTTGCCTTCACCTCTCCGTTAATTCGTAGGATAGTTCCATCCTGGGAGGCTAATACCTTTACTATTTCACCGGATGTTCTTCCTGCTAGAGGAATGTGAATATATTCTTTACCCCAAGTTTGAATAGGATATGATTGCTGAAAAATGTGGTCTCCACTGGTTCCGCAATCTCCGGCAGAGCTGGTCTTATTACCTCCAAAAACTGCTATGAGTTTGCAATTATTCTGGTTGGCATTTAAAACCTTTATTCTGGAACCTGTCAAATCTCCTTCTGCCTTGACTTGATAACTTTCTCCCTCATTCAACACAATCCGAATGGGTGCTCCAGCAGGAATGGTATTGACTGTTCTTGCAGCAGGAATGATCTCGATTTCTGTATCATTTTCTGTGGCAACAACCAGTAAAGTACTTTCAAAATTTTGATTACTTCCTGGATTTTGACCTGGTCCGAAAACATCATAATGAGCCATGACCAGGTATTCGGTGCTTAATGAGCTGTATGGAAGCACTACTGTTCCATCTGTGCTGTATTGTCTCCCATTGATCGCATGGACAGCCAAATCGCCCGAAGAGGTGATTCTAAAGGGTCTATACTCTACCTGTCCACTTTCTCTATGAATAACTCCTTCATCTTCTCCATCAAATTCTCGGATCAGTTGCTGACCGGCTTCTAGAGAAAATGAGATTGCCTGTTTGGGGGTTTGAATGATTCCTGAGGCTTTTTCATTGGCTGTTATGATAACCACGACTTTATCAGGCTGAGAGTTCCTGCGGTTATTATCCATGAAACCAATGTAAAAATCTCTACCAAGGGTACTGATTTGGGAAAAAGCGGAAAAGCATACCAAAAAAATTGGCAAGAATATCCAAATCGCCCTTTTCCACACTGAATTCATCTGCTAAAATCTCCTGAATCAGAAATTTACCTGATTAAGGTGAAAATTCCAGACTTTTCTTCTGTCTCTATTTCACCTTCTTTGCTGAATGTGTAACTCAAGACAAAAGTATATGTTCCAACTGGAGCTTCATTTCCTTTTATCATACCGTCCCAACCTTCAGTTCCGACGTAAACCATCCCTCCCCATCTATCAAAAACTTTGAGAGTATAGTTGAGAGAGCAATTAGAAACAGGATAATATAATCCATCAGAAGGCAGGTATCCTGTAGGCATTCGAACCTGCGGACTAGTTTCTGAAATCCTTCCATAGGCCATTACCTGACAGCCATTACTATCCGTCACAGTAACAGCATATTCTCCGGAAGGCATATCACTGATAAAGTTAGATCCAAAATTTGAGGTACTAGAAGTAGAGCGTACCTCTGCGATTCCAGAACCCAAATCCCAAGCATATTGATAAGGCCCCACACCACCTTCAACTTTTACAGCCAACCTTCCAAAACTTCCTCCGGGACAACTTTCACTTTCTTCTACGAAGCTGACCTTTAACTCCTCAGTACCTCCAATTACCCCATCTACTGCTAAGCTACAATTGGCAGCATCCAGAACGAAAAGTGTAAATGGACCTTTAGACAATCCTTTCACGGTAAGTTTTTCACCATCCCAAGTAGAATCAAAACCTTCCACCTTATAAGGGGCCATGCCTCCTGTCAAATAAGCGATAAAACCACCATCATCCGAATCTGAGCAAGTGGTTCTCATGTATTCCAATTCTCGGATTAACTCCAATCCTTTTGGCTCTGATAAGGTCAAGCTAAATTTGGCTATCCCACAACCTGATACATCTTTAACAGTTACTTGGTATTCACCTGCAGCAATATTTTCAAGCTTATTTACTTTTACAGTAGGATATCCTTCCCATTCAAATTCATAATTACCTGTCCCTCCTTTCACTTTGATCTCCAAAGCACCATTGGTTTCACCTGGACAAGAAGCCAATGTCTCTATCTGCTCTTGTAGCAGAATTGGTTCTCCAGACTTAATTTTTAAAACCTCTGAACTTCTAGGACAAACGCTTTGATCCTGAATTTGCTCCGAATAAGAAATGACTTTCCCCTCGCTGGAATTCTTCCATCTTACAGTAACTGATTTACCGGAATTTTCACCGATGATTTCTCCTCCTTGAATAGCCCAAGAATATTGAACTCCTGTCTGAGAATTTGGAACTTCATAGACTTGATCAAGGAAATCGGGTCCGCAAAGCGTTTCAATTCCTTTCGGCTTCGGTAAAACTTCTGATTCCTTTATTCGGATTTCCAGAGATATCAACTCACCAGGGCAATCAGATTCATTGTATGGAATCAGTGAAAGCCCCATATTTTCAGTTTCCTCAATCCATCGAATTTTCACAAAATCATTGCCTGTTTCCAAGATTGAACCTCCTCTTACATCTACCCAATCCAAATTTCCAAATGGAGTTGTTGATGAAAAAGTGTAGGTAATTTCTGAACCCAGACAAACTTCTTGATTTCCAATTATTTGGGCATTCTCAAAAAGTATTTTATCCAGTTTTTCAACAGTCAATTTCTTAGAAATACCTCCACATGCATCCTCTGTATTGGTAAGCGTAAAAAACACCTTGCGCTCCTCGACATCATCATCCCATAGAATTGAAACTTGCTTTTGATCTGCCTCACCAGTAATCTTTCCTCCTATCACTTCCCACAAGATTGACTCAGTGAATTCAAAATCTGCGGGAATTTCATAAACCAGTGACTGCTCTTGTATTCCACAAATACCTTCAGGGCCGACTGGAATTACATCAATCCCTGTACTTCCAAGTTCTATATCCAGAATTATTTCTTCTCCTCTACATCCATTTGGTGCAAAAGCCACCGCTTTGATTTGACCGGCATCGGAAGTTTCACTCCATTTCACCGTTAAAGAATTAGCTGATTGGTTCACTATTTCTCCACCGATTACCTCAAGCCATTCCAGCTTTTCGAAATTGACAGTCTCTCCTAATTCGTAAACTTGAGTACTTCCGGGACAAACATTGGTTTCTCCTTTGATCTCTGCTAGTACCTTTAGGACTTCCACATCAAAAGAATAGGTTCTTTCTAAGGCACAGCTGGCTGCTCCGTTGGAAGCTAAGACAGAAACAGTGAATTTCCCTTCTTTTGTAAATGCATGCTTGGCTTCTTGTCCAAAAACAGGGTCAGAACCATCACCAAAATCCCATTTAAACTGAGTATAAACCTTACTTTCAGGTTGAATCATCCAAGTAGCCTCCTGACCAAAACAAGCCACTCTTTCACCTACTACCTCAAATTCATATTTACTGTCTGCCTCGTATTCAGAACTTTCAAAATTTGCTCCTGCAGAAAAGCCGTAGGAATTCAAATTACCGGTTCCATAGGCATAAGCAATCAATCCTTTAGGATTAGAAAGTGAATTTGTACCTCCACTTAATTTGATCTGAGCATAGTGAAAATTAGGATTTCCTGGAACGGCTTTGAATTGATCACCGATGTTTTTTCCGTTCAAAATCGTTTCATTTACTGATTCAGCTGGAACAATCACATTGACAAAATGCCTAAGGAATCCATATGACTGAAGGGAATTAAAAACGATGGAAGATATCCTCTCATTATTTGGATTGTAGGTGATCATCAAAGGGTCTCCAAATTTAAGAGGACCCGGAGTATCACAGTCCTGACTTTTTGCAATAGCCGTAGCTGCTATGGGCTTATCAGATTTGATAGTGGCAATATCAGTAGACTTGAAATCATAGATGTAAAATTCACCTTCATTCAGAGTCACAGTTGCTAAGCCACTGACTTCGATGGTGGTATTATTTTGAGAAGCCACCACTTTGACTAATTCTCCGGCTGTTCTTTCCAAAAGAGGAATGTGAATGAATTCTTTTCCCCAGGTAAAAAGTGGATAGGTCTGTTGGAATAAGTGATCGGATGTAGAACCGCAGGTTCCCCCCTGAGTCATTTTATTCCCGCCGAATACGGCAACTCTTTTACAATCATCAGAGCCAGAATTGACCACCTTTACTCGTGTTCCTGTTAAATCGCCTTGTCCTTTTAACTGATAACTCTGACCTTTATTTAGGGTGATTTTCACTGGTGAACCGGCTGCAAATCCATTGACAGTAGGTACGGTAGGATTAATTTCAACTTCTGTATTATCCTCTGCCGAAACAATCAGCACGGTGCTTTCAAAATTATTGGGAGAAAGACTGATGTCATTATAATGAGCAGTGACAATATAATCCTTGCCTATCGCTGTAAATGGCAGAATAACACTTCCGTCTGAACTGGTAGACCTGAGATTGAAAGCATGGACAGCTATTTTGCCAGAGGAAGAAATGTATACCCCTTTATTGCTGATTATACCTGAAGAACGATGAATGATGTCTTCAGTCGCTGTGGTGGGAATTTCATGAGTGAAAATTTTCCCCTTGGCTATTGAAAAGTTTATGGTCTTCCCCAAGTATTGAATATAGCCAATAGCGTCTTCAGTAGCCGTAATGGATATTAGGGCTTTATCCTCATTGTTTTCCTTCAGGTTATTTTCCATAAACCCGAAATAAAACTCCGAACCGACGGTGCTCAACTGGGCGAAACTACCTTCGCTCAGGAAAAATGAACTCAACACCAAAAAGATCAAAAAGAATCTTTTTGCGTGTTTCATTTATATATAAGGCATAAGCAGATTAGGGTGATCTAGCTATCTAATAAGAGCAAAAGCTCCTGATTTGTTTTCTACTTTTAATTCATCTTCCAATAAAAATGAATATTGGAAGACATAGGAATAAGTTCCTGATGGCGCATTCACTCCAGAAACCGTGCCATCCCATCCCTCAGTACCTGTATAGATAAGTTGACCCCATCTATCGTATATCCAGAGTTGGAATTGCAACTCACAATTGGATATACCTTCGAAGAGATCCTTATCTCTTTGTGGAAAATATCCTGTTGGAAGTCTAACTTCAGGTTCGGCTTCTTCAACTATACCTTCGCCTAAGCTTACACATCCTGAACCATCTGTGACAGAAACAGCATAATTTCCTTTCGGAACAGCAAGTAATTGATTACCAAGGGTGGATTGGAAGTCCCAAGTATACACATAAGGTCCGACTCCACCAGCAGGAAAGGCAAATAATTCTCCATTACTACCGCCTGGGCAGGCAGGCTTCTCCATTCTTACATCTACCTCAAGGACAATAGGTGATGTTATTTCGAAATCTAGGGGAATACTACATCCATTGGCATCCAACAACTCCCAAGAATATTCACCTTGAGGCATATCTGATAAAGTTATACTTCCAGTGAAGGTATTTAAACCTTGATAATCAATTGTATAAGGAGCTACACCTCCAGTTATTGTAAAGCTTACTTTTCCATCAGGTTTACCAAAACAGGAAGTCCCAACCGGACTTATAGATTGGATAGCTAAAGGTTCAGGCTGAACTATTTCCAAGTTTTCTAAAAGTCTTTCACAACCCAACTGATCTGTGACTTTTACAGAATATAGACCAGCTACCAACTGCAAAGCATCTGCAGAAGCTAATCCTGAATCATGGGACCATTCAAAGGTATAAGGAGCAACTCCTCCGCTAATTTCCAATCCTATTTCTCCTGAGTTCAATCCAGAACAAGAAATTGGAAGAAGTCGAGCTACATTGACTACAAACTCATCTTCTACTTTCACTTCTATTTCGGAGGATTCTCCCTCACAAAGTTCATCCACCAAACTGAAAACCTTATAAGAAACAGCCCCTAAAACACCGGGCTGATTCCAGGAAACCTCAATCTCTGAACTCCCTTGACCAGAAACAATCTCTCCCCCCGTCACAGTCCAGGTATATCCTCTTCCTGAAGAAGCATTTGGAGCAGAATAAGTGTGGAAAACAATAGGATCAAAACAAACCTGCATTACTCCCTCAGGATCTTCCGCTTCAATTCGCTGATTAATTACTACTGATTTTATGATTGGTTCCCCAGGACAACCGTTTAAGGAATAAGGAATTGCTTTGACAAAGGCGGCATCATTGGCCGGCCCCCAATTAATTAGAACTGAATTATCAGTGGTTTCGATGATTTCTCCACCCTCTACCTCAAATTCAACCCTACTGACATTTTCAATAGCTTTGAATGAATAAAGTAATTCCTCGACATCAGGGCAGACAGACTCTGCTCCCAACAACTCTCCTTCTGTTTCCAAAACAGTGACACTGAAGGTTACCTCCTCTCTTTGATCGCATGAATTAGGGCTGATAGCAGCCAAAACACTTACCTCATATTCTCCTGGCTCGGTAAAGGTGTGAGTCACCTGAGCACCTTCTTGGATATCACTACCATCTCCAAAATCCCAGACAAAATAGGTGAAATCTGGGTTTTCAGAATTGATGATCCAATCACCTACCTGATTTAAACAGGCAATATTTTCACCCTGGACATCAAATTCATATTCGGATTCTGTTTTGAAATTCAAATTATCCAAAGCGGCACCAGCTGCATATCCATAAGATTCTAAATCCCCAAAACCGTAGGCATAGGCTGCAAAACCTTCCGGATTAGAAAGTCTATGTACACCTTGCGAGATATTAACACGGGCATATTGAAAATCTGAATCTCCGGGAAGAGTTGAAAATAATGCCCCTATATTTTGACCATCCAGAATAGTTGAATTTTGGCTTCCTGCCTTAACTACAATATTTACATAATGATTAACTATGGATGGCAAGGCAAGGGACTGAAAGGTTAAGTCCTTTAAAAATTGCTCTGATGGGCTATAGGTAATCATGAAAGGATCTCCAGTATTCGAATTTGGAGAATTTGGCTGATTACAGGCTTGGCTTTTTGAAAACACCGTTACCGAAGAAGGCTTAGAAGTTTCAATTTTTCCAGACTCGTTAATCCCAAATTCGATGGGGATCCAAGTTCCTCTATTTACTGTCCCAACAGAAACTCCATTGACACGCACATCTGTATTGTCCTCAGAACCTAAAACTTTGACTAATTCCCCAGAAGTTCTACCTGAAAGTGCCACATGAACAAATGAAGTCCCCCAAGTATTCACTGGATAAGCTTGCTGAAACAAATGATCATTTGCCGCACCACAATTCCCTACTGAGGTCCATTTATTTCCTCCAAAAACTGCAATCTTTTTACACTCATTGGCATTTTCTCCTATCACCCTAACCCGGGTTCCAGTCATATCTTCTTTGGCTTTTAGCTGATAACTCTGCCCCCTATTCAAGTTGATTGAAAAGGGCACTCCCGGGTTTCCTCCTCCTAAGGTATTGACAGAAGTAGTGATTTCAATCTGAGTATTGTCTTCGGTTGCGATGACCAACATGGTACTCTCATCGTTGATATTCCCATTGAAATTCACATCTGCGGTCAAAGTCTCATAGTGAGAAGTGATGTAATAGTCCGTTCCCAATGCTCCAACCGGCAAAACCACAGTTCCATCAGCACTTCTAAAGCGTTCATTATATGCGTGAACAGCAATTTTTCCAGTACTTGAAATATAGATTCCCTTATTTTCTGTGGTTGCTGAGTTCCTATGCAATAAATCTAAATCTTCAGAAGGCACTCTGAGGGTGTATTGTTGTCCAGCTGTCATGGAAAAACTTACCGATTGTCCCAAGTACTCAATAGTTCCAGTTGAATTTTCGCTGGCTGTTAAAATTAAAACAGCAAAATCAGGTGCTCCATTGGAGTTTCCTGAAGGTGGTACTCGGTTATTATCCATGAACCCAACCCAGAATTCTTTTCCCACAGTAGAAAGCTGAGCAAAAGAGAGAGAGCTCTTCGCCAGAAAAATGATTAAAAGAATTGTTGTCAGGTAAAATTTCCTCATTCTACTCAGTTAAGGGAACTATAATTTTTCAATATAAGCATCTGATTAAAATATTGTTGGTAAAAGGTGTCAGATGTTAGGGATTATCATGTAAATGGTCTGGTATTACAGGAAAAGGAATATAATAATTCCTATCTTTGCGCCTTCAAAAAAAAGAAGCTAATACATGATTTCAGTAGATAATCTTTCCCTCAAATTTGGAAAAAGAACCCTTTTCGAAGATGTCAATCTTAAATTTACTCCCGGCAATTGCTATGGTGTGATTGGCGCAAACGGTGCGGGCAAATCTACCTTTCTTAAAATCCTTTCCGGAGATATAGACAGTACCTCAGGATCCATCAACATCACCCCTGGTCAAAGAATGGCTGTTTTGAAGCAGAACCATTTTGAATTCGATGAAGTGGAAGTTCTTAAAACGGTTTTGATGGGCCATAAAAAGCTATATTCCATCATGTCTGAAAAAGATGCTATCTATATGAAAGCTGATTTTTCTGAGGAGGACGGAATCAGAGCTTCCGAGTTGGAGGCAGAATTCGCTGAAATGGATGGTTGGAATGCAGAATCTGATGCCGCTGCCCTACTTTCAGGCTTGGGGATTTCGGAGGATTTGCACTATCAGCCAATGAAAAACCTGGCGGGTAATCAAAAAGTAAGGGTTCTCCTAGCTCAAGCTTTATTCGGGAATCCTGATATCTTGATTTTGGATGAACCAACCAACGACTTGGATGCTGACACCATCGTGTGGTTAGAAGATTTCTTGGTCAACTTCAAAAACCTCGTTATCGTAGTTTCTCACGACCGTCACTTTTTAGATGCCGTATCAACACACATTGTGGACATAGACTTCGGAAAGATTAAGATTTACTCCGGTAACTATACATTCTGGTATGAGTCCTCCCAATTAGCTTTGAAACAGCGTTCTGATCAAAACAAGAAAGCTGAAGAAAAGCGAAAAGAATTACAGGAATTTATTGCCAGATTCTCTGCCAACGTGGCAAAGTCCAAGCAGGCAACTGCTAGAAAGAAGATGTTGGAGAAATTGAACGTGGATGATATCGAGCCGTCTTCTAGAAAGTATCCGGGCATTATGTTCAAACCGGAAAGAGAAGCCGGAGACCAGATTTTTATGACCGAAAACCTGGAATTAAAGCAGGATGGGGTTACTTACTTTACCGATGTAAATCTAATGGTAGACAAAGGAGATAAAATTGCCTTTATCTCTAAGACCAAGCAGGCGGTAAATAAATTTTTCCAAACCATTATGGAAGAGATTCCTGCTACCAAAGGCTCTTTCAAATGGGGGGTTACCATTAACAAGGCCTACTTGCCGAATGATAACTCCAAGTACTTCAATTCAGATTTGAACTTGATCGATTGGTTGAGACAATATTCCAGCAATCAAGAAGAAGCCTACGTAAGAACCTTCCTGGGAAGAATGCTTTTCACGGGGGAAGAAACTTTGAAAAAATGTACGGTTCTTTCCGGTGGTGAGAAAGTTCGATGCATGATCTCTAAGATGATGTTGCAAAATCCTAACCTATTGGTAATGGATGAGCCTACCAACCACTTGGACTTGGAGTCTATTACTGCTTTCAACAATGCAGTCATTGAGTTTCCCGGAACAGTCTTGATGTCATCTTATGATCATGCTTTTGTACAGTCATCTGTCAATAGAATCATAGAATTCACCCCAAATGGAACCATCGATCGCAGAATGCCATACGATGACTATTTGGAAAGTGAGGAGATCAAGGCACTTCGCGAGAAAATGTACGCTAAAAGTTAATTTGCCTTGCTGCTTCTTGCCATCATAGCTTATCTCGCTATCACGGTGGGAATCGGGGCTTGGTCTTCCAAGCTGGTTAAAAACTCCAATGATTTTGTATTAGCGGGAAGATCTCTCCCGCTTTTTCTTTCTGCCTCTGCCCTATTTGCGACTTGGTTTGGCTCTGAAACTATCTTTGGAGCATCCTCTGTATACCTAGAGGAAGGCTTGATTGGAGTTATTGAAGATCCATTCGGAGGAGCACTATGCTTGGTTTTATTCGGGATGTTTTATTTACGCCCCATGTACAGAATGGGAGTTCTTACTATCGGTGATGTATTTAAAAGAATTTTCGGGAAAAGAGTTGAGTTTTTCGCCTCGGTTTTCATGATTCCAGCCTACTTTGGCTATGTAGCGGCCCAGCTTGTCGCCTTAAGTTTGGTGCTGGGAGCAGTAACTGATTTAAGCCTTTTAGAAGGAATTCTCATCGCTGCAGGAATTGTAGTATTCTATACATTTTTGGGCGGTATGTGGGCTATATCGATTACCGATTTCATCCAAACCACTATGATAGTTATTGGACTGGTTTGGGTTGCAATATTGGTGGCTCAAGAAGCAGGAGGCGTTCAGGAAATACTTTCTCAAGCCCCCGAAGAAAGCTTTCAGTTTTTTCCTGAGCCCGATTTCACTTCCTGGGTCAATTATTTCGGAGCGTGGATCATTTTGGGCTTAGGCTCTATTCCATCTCAGGATATTTATCAAAGAGTCATGGCTTCCAAATCAGAAAAAGTAGCGGTGCGCTCTACCTATTTGGCGGGCACATTTTATTTGACTTTTGGCTTGTTGCCTTTATTTATCGCATTGGGAGCTAAGGTGCTCTATCCAGAACTTTATTTGGAAAATAAGCAAATGCTTCTCCCTTCCATGATATTAAGGCATGGGGGCTTGCCTGTACAGATTGTCTTTTTTGGGGCTTTAATTTCAGCAATTATGAGCACCACGAGTAGTGGGCTTCTGGCGCCTGCTGCCATCATTTCAGAGAATATCATTAAGCCCTATTTTGGAGACAGACTGGATGACAGACATTTCTTATGGATTCTAAGATTGAATGTGGTCTTTGTGGCCATCATCGCAACAGTAGTAATGGCAAGTTGGGAATCCAATATTTATGAATTAGTCGCTGGAGCCTCTATCTTGATGCTAGTATCTTTATTTGTACCCTTGACAGCAGGACTTTATTGGAAAAACGCTTCTAAGGTGGGAGCCTTGATGTCAATGGTAATTGGCATGATCGTTTATTTGGTCATTCCCAACTTTGAGCTTTCTGTAGATGCTCACATATATGGACTATTTGCCAGCATTATTTCCATGATAGCAGGAAGCTATTTCTTCCCTGACAAATCAAAACCGAACTATGAACTATCCTAAGATAATTTTAAAAAAAGGAAAAGAAATTTCACTGATCCGAAAGCATCATTGGGTTTTTTCAGGTGCCATTGCCCAAATGGATTCTGATCTTGAATCCGGTCAACTGGTGGCTGTTTACTCTTCAAGAAATACTTTTTTGGGAATCGGTCATTTTTCCCACGGCTCAATCATGGTCAGAATTATCAGTTTCGAGGAAGAAGAAATTGACCTTTCCTTTTGGAAGAAAAGAATTCAATCCGCTTATGAATTGAGAAAGGCTTTAGAACTGATCAATAATCCTGAAACCAATGTCTACAGACTGATTCATGGGGAAGGTGATCTTCTGCCAGGTTTGATTGTGGATTTTTATAATGGAACGGCGGTCATTCAAGCCCATCATGTAGGCATGCATGCACATATTCGAGAGATAGCTGAAGCAATTCAGGAAGTATACGGCAAGGATATCCAAGGAATTTATGATAAAAGTTCAGAAACCCTTCCAAAAAATCTGGGCATTAGCAGCAATGAATGGGTTTGGGGACAAGCCTCCACTGATTTAGTAAAAGAATACGGAGCTGCCTATAAAATTGACTGGGAGAAAGGACAAAAGACTGGATTTTTCATTGATCAAAGAGAAAACAGAAAGCTTTTGGCCTCTTATTCCAAGGGAAAAAAAGTCCTGAACACCTTCTGCTATTCAGGCGGGTTTTCGGTTTTAGCGCTCTTAGAAGGAGCAAATGAGGTGCATTCTGTAGATATTTCTCCAAAAGCTATTGAACTGACAGAAGAGAATATCTCGCTCAATCCTCAAATCCAGGGATCACATGAGTCGAAGGTGGCAGATGTTGTGAAATACATTCGGGAAATCGGTGATGATTATGATCTCATCGTGCTGGATCCCCCAGCTTTTGCCAAAAATATCAAAGCAAGACATAATGCTGTTCAAGCTTATAAAAGACTGAATGCAGAGGCATTGAAAAAAATTAAATCCGGGGGAATTCTATTTACATTTTCCTGTTCTCAGGTAGTTGATAAAATTCTATTTGCCAATACTATTACTGCTGCGGCTATGGAAACTGGCAGAAAAGTAAAAGTGCTACATCATTTAAGTCAGCCGGCTGATCATCCGATCAATATTTATCATCCGGAAACTGAGTATCTCAAAGGCCTGGTTCTTTACGTGGAGTAAATTTCAAACAATTTTAGTCGAGTATTATTTCTTTTGGAGTAATTTCACCCTATAAACATCATCGAATATGTATACAGGAATCCAACATTTACACTCAGGACTTGCTTATTTGGCTCTAATCGCCTTGATCATTGTCATCGTTTTGATGCTAATCGGTTCTCTCAGTGGAAAAGAATTCACAGAAAAGGACAGGAAAATCGCAATGGTCGCATTTATTCTTGCCCATACCCAATTGTTAGTGGGTTTGATTTTGTACTTCGTCAGCCCAGTTGGATTTAGCCTATTAACTTCGGGAGGGGCAATGTCTGACCCAGCTGCGAGATTAACTGCTTTAGAGCATCCATTAATCAATATCATTGCTATCGTATTGATCAGCATTGGTTATATCCGAGCAAAAAAACTGCAAAGTGACCGTGCTAGGTTCAGAAGTGTTTACATGATGTATGCCATAGGATTGGTGTTAATTCTCAGCAGAATTCCTTGGGCTAATTGGTTAGGGTAATTGCAAAAACTGATTATCCGTAGTCATGCCAGTATTCATATCTTCTTTGCTCATCCTAATGGAAGACCGAAGACAGGAGACCGAAGCTTCCGGATTTTGATCCTTTGAGCTAATTCTAAGTTATATTTATCATCTTATTGATGAGAACACATACACACAAATTCCAAAAAAAACCGAAGCCTGTAAAGCTTCGGTTTTTTATTTTCTCGAAAATCTGAGCCACTCCTCTCTCTTCTATTCTCTCGTCTCTAGCTTCTCGATTCTAACTTTTATTCTCTGTCCCTTAAAATCCTTTTTTAATCTGCTCTGCTATTTCTGCCAATTCTTCCTTCTCCAATTTAAGTTTAGGTCGAGTGAAATTAATATCATCCATGGTTTTCAAAGGAACCAAATGCACATGGACATGAGGAACTTCCAATCCTATCACTGCTACTCCAATACGGGTACACTTGATCGTCTTATCCATTGCCTTCGCCACCTTTTGAGCGAATGTCATCAATCCTGATAAGACCATCGGCTCCAGATTGAAAATATAGTCTACTTCCTGTTTGGGAACTACCAAAACATGCCCTTTCACCAAAGGCATAATGTCCAAAAAGGCTATGTAGTTTTCATCCTCAGCGATGATATGTCCGGGAATTTCCCGATTGATGATTTTTGTAAATATGCTTGCCATAATTTTTAAATATGATTATTCGGAATTTTTCAAGCAGCCTTATCTCCCTTTGCTAATGGAGACCGAAGACCGAAGACCGAAGTTTGTCCCTGATAGCCATCAGGCTTAGCTTTTATACTGATAATTTTCTTATAGGTAGAAAAGTAGATATACATATCATTAAAATAAAAAAATCCCGGCGAAAACCGGGATTCCTAACTGTTAATATTTTAAATCAATAAGAAATCTCTAGAACTTCAAACTGAAGCTTTCCTGCTGGAGCGTTGATTTCGGCAATATCTCCCACAGCCTTACCTACTAAACCTTTTCCAAATGGAGAGGCTAAGGAAATTTTCCCCGCTTTCAAATCAGCTTCTTCCTCAGATACCAAAGTGTAAGAAACTGTTATCCCATTCTTTACATTTTTGATTTTTACCGTGCTCAAAATCCCAACTTTAGATTGGTCCATTTGAGAGTTATCCAAAACTCTGGCATTCCCTACCACTGCCTCTAACTTGGCGATTTTAAGTTCCAATAGGCCCTGTGCATCTTTCGCGGCATCATACTCGGCGTTTTCGGATAAATCCCCCTTGTCACGTGCCTCTGCAATCTGCTTTGCAATATCAGATCTTCCTTTGGTCTTCAACTCGTGAAGTTCATCCTTCAACCTCTTGAGACCCTCTTCTGTGTAGTATTGTACTTTTGACATATAATATCACTTTGTTAAGTAGGTACAAAAAACAAAGTAACGGTCGCGTGAAAGGGACCGTTACCTTGTTTTCTTCCTGAATTTGTAAAGCAAAAATAGAAAAACTCTAATCAGAAAGCAAAATTGCCTCAAAAATAAAAGCCTCCTGTTTTTTCACTCAATTCACTAATTAAAAGCCTTTTTTATCCTATTTACCAGAACTTTATTGATTTTTTCATAGGATTCAAAAGTCCAGCCAGCAACATGTGGACTAAATATTACATTATCTCGAGCGGTCAGTCTTTCAAACTCCTCTTTTTGCTTATCGGTAAACTTCTTGAATTTTTCATTTTCCAGAACATCCAAAACAGCTCCTTTTAGTATCCCTTCATCCAATGCTCTATTAAGTACCTCAAAGCTGATGACTTCACCCCTTGCGGTATTGATCAGCCAAAAAGGTTTGGAGAAGCTTTTTAATTCTTCGTAGGTGAAAAAATTCCTTGTTTCCGAAGTCAAAGGAATGTGCAAACTTAACACATCAGCCTCTGCTTTGACTTTTTCCCAAATGACTTCTTCTACTTCATCCGAGCCAAAGCCCAATTTATATTTATCATAGGCCATCACTCGAACTCCAAAACCTTTAAGCCTTTTGGCAAACTGGCTTCCCATATTGCCATAACCCATGATCCCTACCGTTTTCCCCTTTAGTTCATGTCCTCGATTTCCTTCTCTATCCCAAATTCCTTTTCTCACTTCGGAATCAGCTTTAATGACATGATTGAACAAGGCTAATAAGCCTCCTATTGCATGCTCTGCCACTGCGTCGCGGTTTCCTTTGGCAGCATGAAATAATTTGATTCCCCGCTCCACCAAGTACTCCAAATCAATTTGATCCAAACCTGCTCCAGCTCTGGCTATAAATTGCAATTGACTGGCCTTTTCCAATAATTCCCTATCCATGGAAGTTTTAGAACGGATTACAAGCCCATGATAACCTGCTACTTTTTCCAAAATCTCAGACCTGGAAATTTTAGGCTCATAATCTACTTGGTGACCTTCTTTTTCCAATAAATCGATGATGCTCAAATGCATCTCGTCTATAATCAAAATCTTCATTTAATCACAAATTGAGTAATAGCATGGCAACGCCGAAGTAAACAGCCAAGCCTAATAAATCATTGGTGGTGGTGATGAATGGACCGGATGCTATGGCTGGATTGATACCAAATCGGTTTAGGACTAACGGAGTAACTGTCCCCATAAATGAGGCTAATAGTACCACACAGAACAGGGCAATCCCAACTGTAACCCCGAAGATTGGCTCAAAACCATAAAGAAAGACGACCACCAAGAAAACAAAACCTCCCAATACAACTCCATTGATCAAGGCAATTAGTAAGCCTTTAAAAAATCGCTGAAGTGGTGTGTCATCAAATATGGATTTATTGGCAAGAGATTGAACAATCAAAGAGCTTGCTTGAATCCCAACGTTTCCTCCAGTAGCTGCCACCAGTGGAATAAAGGAGGCCAAGGCTAAATATTTATTCAAACCTTCTTCAAAGAAACCAATGATTTTAGCCCCCATCAATCCTCCCATTACACCAATTAATAGCCAAGGCAATCTTGCTTTAGTGATCAAAAAAATGGAATCAGACTCTTCGATATCTCCGGAGATACCGGCCATAGCTTGGATATCCTCATCAGCTTCTTCCTGCACTACGTCAAGGATATCATCAACTGTAATCCGACCCACCAATTTGTTTTTGGCATTGACAACCGGGACAGATTCCAAGTCATATTTTCTCATGATAGAAGCTACCTCCTCCTGATCCATATAGGTAGGAACAGAAATCACCTCTTCCTCATAAATATCCTCTATTTTGGTATTCTCACCAGCCAAAATTATTTTCTTAAGGGACACTCTCCCTAAAAGTTGCTGTCTATTATTTACAACATAAATGGAAAAAATCTTTTCAACGTTCTCAGCCTGTCTCCGGATTTCATTGATGGTTTGGATGACATTCCAGTTTTTATTGGCTCGGATAAATTCTTTGGCCATGATACCACCGGCGGTGTCTTCTTCATAGCGCAACAAGTCCAAGACTTGCTCAGACTTGAGTTTATCCTGAAAATGAGAAATAACTTCCTCCCGCTCACGCTCACCCAGTAAATTTAAAATATCCGCTCCATCATCAGAATCCATCAACTCGATGTAGGATGCTATCTCAGCTTCATTGATTTCTTTCAAAACCCTGAAAAGCGTATTGTCATCCAACTCTATCAGAATATCAGCAGCTGTCTGTTTGGTTAAAGCACGGAGCACATATATAGACTCCTCCATCGACAGCTCGTCGAGGATGGCTGCGATATCAGCTACATTTACCCCTTCCAAAGACTCCTCGATGAACACGAGGTCTTCAGACTCGATCGCCAACCTAAGGCTTTCTAGGTATTCTTTTGAAAGTTCAAATTGCTTAATGATTTCCACGGGAAGCTTCGATTTGTTGGGTTAAAAACACAAAATCAGCCACATCTAACTGTTCTGCTCGCTTATCCAAAATAGGATGGCTTTTAAACTCCTCAGCAAGCTGAAATGATTTCAGAGAATTCCGTAATGTCTTTCTCCTATTTCCAAAACCACCTTTGACAACCTGGAAGAAAAGCTTTTCATTACAATCCAGTTTATCTGTTTGGTTTCTTGTCAAGCGAATCACTCCGGAATTTACTTTCGGAGGGGGATTGAAAACACCGGGAGGAACGGAAAACAAATATTCTATAGAATAATATGCCTGAAGCAAAACAGACAAAATACCATAATCTTTATTTCCTTTTGGAGAAGCAATTCGCTGCGCGACTTCTTTCTGAAGCATGCAAACTACCTCAGTTACTTTTTGCCTTTCTTCCAAAACCCTAAAAAAGATCTGAGAAGAAATATTGTAAGGGAAGTTTCCGGCTATGGCATAACGCTCCGGTAAAACAGCATCTAAATTCTCCTTTAAATAATCCCCTTCAATGATTTTCCCTCCAAGCTGGGGATATTTCTGATGCAGATAAGCTATGGACTCAGAATCAATATCTATTAGATATAGTTCCAAGGGGTTTTTCAACAGAAAATCTGTCAGCACTCCCATTCCGGGGCCGATTTCCAATACGCAGCCTACATCTCCATGGCCTTGCACTGCTTGAGCTATTCGCTCGGCAATACTAAGGTCGGTCAGAAAATGTTGGCCCAGATGTTTTTTGGGTCTGACGTTCTGCATCGAATAGCTCAGATAAATTTTTATAAATTGCAGCCTAAAATTAAGACAATATTCCTAAAGGCCTAAGTTCAAGATTAGGCCATTCTTTTCAACAATCAAGTTTTTATGAGCGCTAAAATTTCAAAACCCATAATAGGGATCAGCATAGGGGATATCAATGGCATTGGGGCAGAAGTAACTATGAAGGCTCTTCAGGACAATAGAACTTATAAAAACTTCACTCCATTGATCTATGGGCATGGAAAAGCACTGAGTTATTACAGAAAGCTTCTCAGCATGGAAGATTTCAATTTTGTGCAAATTCGTTCTCTGGACGAAATACAGCACAAGCGAGTAAATGTGATCAATGCTGTAGAAGAATGTCCGGAGATTATCCCTGGAGTAGAAACTCAGGAAGCTGGTAAAATGGCTCTAGAAGCGCTAAAAATGGCAGTTGAAGACTTAAAAGCTGGAAATATTCAGGCTTTGGTCACTGCTCCATTGAATAAAAACAACATCAACTCTGAGGATTTAAAATTTGTAGGACACACTGAATTTTTAACCGAAGCTGTCGGTGCGAAAAAAAGCTTGATGTTTATGGTGGCAGAACAACTTCGAGTTGGCTTAGTCACTGGACATATTCCTTTATCAAAAGTAGCTCAAACCGTAACAGGTGAGAAGATCAAAGAGAAAGCGAATTTAATGCTACAAAGCCTGGAGAAGGATTTTGGAATTGCCAAACCAAAAATTGCAATTCTGGGACTAAACCCACATGCCGGAGAAGATGGATTGCTGGGAGAGGAAGAAGAAAAAGTAATCAGACCTGCTATCAATGAATTGAAAGACCAAAACAAACTGGTCTTTGGTCCCTATCCTTCTGATGGTTTCTTTGGAATGGTGCATCAAAGTAAGTTTGACGGGATCCTAGCCATGTATCATGATCAGGGGCTAATTCCTTTCAAATCAATAGCATTTAGCAATGGAGTGAACTTCACAGCAGGACTGCCTGTTATTCGTACTTCGCCGGATCATGGAACTGCATATAATATTGCAGGAAAGAATCTGGCAGATGAGGGGTCGATGCGTGCGGCCATTTATTTGGCCTCTGATATCATCCAATACCATGAATCATTAGTCGAGGAGGAATAATTATTTCGGTTTAACCAAATATTATTTCCCTGACTATTTTAGATAAAACAAAATTATACCTATTTTTGCGGTCTTAAATCAGAAGGAGGAAGTGTGAAATTCTTACGAAGCTTTGATATTGAGGTAATTAAGTTCAAAGAAGGACAGCACGAAATCGAGTTTCTGATTGACGATCAGTTCTTTTCGGCTTTCGAGGATAATGAACTGGTTGAGAAAGGCAAGCTGACCACAAGGGTCATCATGCATAAAGGAGCAAATTTGATAGAGATGGAGTTTGATATTGCGGGTCATGTAAGACTGACTTGTGATAGAAGTCTCGAAGAATTTGATTATCCGCTTGATATTCAAGAGGAGATCATTTTCAAATATGGCTCTGAAGAAAAAGAAATTGACGATAATATCTACATGATTACAAGGGATACTCCTTCAATCAATGTAGCTCAGTTGATTTACGAGTTTATCTTATTGGCTATTCCAGCCAAGAAAATCCACCCTGATCACCGCAATGAATTGGATGAGGAAGACGATTCTGATATAGATGGACAATACATTTATATCGATGATCAGTCAGACTGGGAGGAAGAAGAGGAAAACTCAGAAGAAAATGAAGACACACCGGTAGATCCCCGTTGGGAGATGCTGAAAAAATTAAAAAAATAAAGAACGAGAAATCATAAACCACGCATAAAATGGCACATCCTAAACGCAAAATTTCGAAAACCAGAAGAGATAAAAGAAGAACTCATTACAAGTTAGAGGCTCCTGGTATGGCTAAATGTCCTACAACTGGTGAAATGCACCTTCCTCACAGAGCTTTCTGGTTGGACGGTAAGTTGTATTACAAAGGTCAGGTGATCATCGAAAAAGAAGTATTGGCTTAATCCAATATTTAACTCATAAAATTGAAATCCATCCCCGAAACGGGATGGATTTTTGTTTTTCAGCTAATTCCAAGACTCATTTAACCAATGACTTAGCTGTCATAAACGGATTAATTTTGGTGGTAAGAAGCAATTGTAATATTTTTGACCTTCCTTAGCAAAACCTATCAACCTAAGAAAATCAAAGACTTTTTGAATTGTCTTTGGAAAAACAAAATCAAATGGAGCAACTAAGAGCCATGATCACCGGGATTCAGGGGTATGTACCTGAATACCGTCTGACAAACAAAGAACTTGAAAAACTGGTCGAGACCAATGATGAATGGATCACTTCGAGAACAGGAATCAAGGAAAGAAGAATTCTCAAAGGAGAAAACCAAGGATCCTCGGTAATGGGTGCAGCAGCAGTCAAAGGACTGTTGGAAAAAACCGGTACCGACCCAATGGATGTGGAATTGATCATCTGTGCGACTGTCACTCCTGACATGCCCTTTCCGGCAACAGCCAACATCATAGCAGACAAAGTAGGAGCAAAAAAGAGCTTCAGTTTTGATATTTCTGCCGCTTGTTCAGGTTTCCTTTATGCACTTCAGTTAGGAGCTCAATTTATTCAGGCGGGAACCCACAAAAAAGTAGTGGTAGTAGGTGCTGATAAAATGTCATCCATCGTAGATTATCAGGATAGAACAACCTGTATCCTCTTCGGAGACGGTGCAGGAGCAGTATTACTTGAAGCTACCACCAGTGAATATGGTATCAGAGATGCGATTTTGAGATCTGATGGATCAGGCGAACCCTACTTACATATGAAAGCAGGAGGAAGCCGTAAGCCAGCCACTCATCAAACAGTTGAAGCAAGAGAGCATTTCGCCTACCAAGAAGGCTCAACAGTGTTTAAATTTGCTGTGACCAACATGGCAGATGTAAGTGCTGAAGTAATGGAAAGAAATGGATTGACTGGAGACGATGTAGCTTGGCTTGTTCCCCATCAGGCAAATAAGAGAATCATAGATGCCACAGCCAACAGAATGGGGGTAGGTCCAGAAAAAGTAATGATGAATATTGAACGCTATGGTAATACCACTGCCGCCACCATTCCACTTTGTCTTTGGGACTATGAAAGTCAACTCAAAAAAGGAGACAATTTGATTTTGGCTGCTTTTGGTGGTGGATTTACCTGGGGATCTATTTATGTGAAATGGGCTTACGACCCCAAATAAGAAAAAAATAAACTCAAATATATATGGCAAGTACTGCAGATTTTAAAAATGGATTGTGCCTTGAAATGAACAATGATATTTGGACCATTGTAGAATTTCAGCACGTAAAGCCAGGAAAAGGAGCTGCTTTCGTCAGAACAAAATTGAAAAGTCTTACCTCTGCCAAAACTTTGGATAAGACTTTCAACGCAGGTGAAAAGGTAACCACTGCGAGAGTTGAAAAAAGACCTCATCAATTCCTGTACAAGGACGACATGGGTTACAACTTCATGGATACCAATACCTTCGAACAAATCATGATCGAAGAAAAACTGATCGAGCGTTCTGATTTATTGAAAGATGGTCAGCTTGTGGATATTTTGATCCACGATGAGACTGAAACTCCACTTTCTGTGGAATTACCTCCATTTGTTGAATTGATGATCACCTATACCGAGCCGGGTATCAAAGGTGATACTGCTACTAATGCCTTGAAGCCGGCAACTGTTGAAACAGGTGCTACTGTGATGGTTCCTCTTTTTGTAGATCAGGACACCATGATCAAGGTAGACACTCGTGATGGTTCTTATTCCGAACGAGTAAAATAAAATCAAAAGCTGTGTGATTTTAGTAAATTACACAGCTTTATTGTTTTAAACCCAACCCTGCCGAGAGGCAATCCAAAACATGAAACCTATGAAAGCAAAAGAAATTCAGGAATTAATCGACTATATCTCGAATTCTGGTCTGGCTGAAGTAAAAATCAAAACAGAAGAATTCGAACTTTCTATCAAGAAATATGCAGAGTCTGCTCAAGTGAGAGTGGTGGAATCAGCTCCGGCTCCTCAGCCAGCTGCAGCACCGGCTCCAGCGCCAGCACCAGCACCTCAACCTGTTGCTTCTGAGGCTCCAGCTGCGGCCAGCTCTAATTTGGTAGAAATTAAGTCCCCGATGATCGGAACCTTCTATCTTACTCCTAACCCTGATGCTCCTGCATTTGTAAATGTAGGTGACACCATCAAGGCTGGACAGACCGTGTGTATCATCGAAGCGATGAAACTTTTCAACGAAATTGAATCCGAAATTTCCGGTAAGATTGTAAAGATCTTAGTTTCCAATGCAACACCAGTTGAATACGATCAACCATTGTTCTTGGTAGATCCAGCAGGTTAATTTTTCCACTAAAAATAAATCGCTGTGTTTAAAAAAATATTAATAGCCAACCGAGGTGAAATTGCTCTAAGAGTAATTCGAACTTGCAAGGAAATGGGAATTAAAACTGTAGCTGTATACTCTACAGCAGACAAGGATTCCCTGCATGTTCGCTTTGCAGATGAAGCAGTTTGCATCGGCCCGGCTCCAAGTAGAGAATCTTATCTCAATATTCCCAGAATAATTGCCGCTGCTGAAATCACCAATGCAGACGCTATTCATCCGGGTTATGGGTTCCTTTCTGAGAATGCTGAATTCTCAAGAATTTGTGATGAATACGGAATTAAATTCATTGGCGCATCCCCGGATATGATCGCCCAGATGGGTGATAAAGCTACTGCTAAAGCAACCATGAAAGCAGCAGGTGTACCGACTATTCCAGGTTCAGAAGGTCTATTGGACTCCATCGAGCAAGGCTTAAAACTAGCCAATGAAATGGGTTATCCGGTTATCCTTAAAGCAACTGCAGGCGGCGGTGGCCGAGGAATGAGAATTGTTAAAGAAGACAAAGATTTCAAAAAAGCATGGGATGATGCAAAAATGGAATCTGGAGCTGCCTTTGGCAATGATGGATTGTACCTTGAAAAATTTGTTGAGGAACCTAGACATATCGAAATTCAAATAGTTGGAGATAGCAGAGGAAAAGCATGTCACTTATCAGAAAGAGACTGCTCTATACAGAGAAGACATCAGAAGCTGGTAGAGGAAACTCCTTCCCCATTCATCACGGATGAACTTAGAGAAGCTATGGGTAAAGCTGCTATCAAAGGCGCTGAAGCCATAGGCTATGAGGGAGCAGGTACTATAGAGTTCTTGGTCGATAAAGACAGAAACTTCTACTTCATGGAAATGAATACCCGAATTCAGGTAGAGCATCCAATTACAGAGGAAGTAACTGATTTTGATCTGATCAAAGAACAAATCAAGGTAGCTGCAGGTGAGAAAATCTCAGGAAGAAATTACTTCCCTAAACTCTATGCTATGGAGTGTAGAATCAATGCAGAAGACCCTGCCAATGGTTTCAGACCAAGTCCGGGAAAAATTCAAAACCTTCATATCCCAGGAGGACGTGGGGTTCGAGTTGACTCGCATGTCTACGCAGGTTATGTCATTCCACCAAATTACGACTCCATGATTGCCAAGTTGATCGTAAGTGGTCAAAGTAGAGAAGAGGTGATAGTAAGGATGAAAAGAGCCTTGGAAGAGTTTGTGATTGATGGTATTAAAACCACTATTCCTTTCCACATTGCTTTGCTGGAAAATGAACAATTCAAGGAAGGAAACTTTACCACCAAATTCTTGGAATCATTTGATTTCTCAGTGATAAAGAGCTGATATTGAATAAATAAAAATAATTAAAGCCACCTTTTCAGGTGGCTTTTTTATTGCCTTGGTAAATAAAAATTAATCAAAAACGACTTATACTTTTTTAAAATTTTTCCATAACTTGAAATACCAAAATAATCCCTTCTATGGTTTTTAAGAGGCGAAATATTTATGCTTTAATTCTTTTAGTTCCATTTTTCTGGTCATGTGAACCAAGCAATAAAGAATATGACTCGCTGGAATCTATAGACCAAGTCAGTTACAATTTCCATATCAGACCCATATTATCTGATAAGTGCTTTGCCTGCCATGGTCCTGATGCTAATAAAAGGGAAGCTGATCTCAGATTAGACTTGGAAAGTTCTGCATTTAAGGTCTTGAAGGAAAATCCGGGAAAGTTTGCTTTGGTATCAGGAAAACCTGAAGAATCTGAGGTTTACCATAGAATCAGTTCTCTTGATCCTTCGGAAATGATGCCTCCTCCTGAATCTAACCTAAAGCTCAGCGAAGGAGAAATTGCACTGATTAAAAAATGGATAGAACAAGGCGCAAAATACGAGCCTCATTGGGCTTTTGTAAAAGCAGAAAAGGGCAAACTCCCTCCAAAAACTGAATGGGCCAAGAATGAAATAGATCAATTCACCCTTCAAAAGATGAAGGAAAAGGGTTTAAAGCCAAATCCAAAAGCAGAATCCTATGAATTGATCAAGCGTGTGAGTCTGGATTTAACGGGGCTCCCCCCTAGCCCTGAGATTCTACAGCAATTTTCTGACCTGGACGAGTCTAGCAATTATGAAAATCTGATAGACAATTTATTGGAAGAAAAGTCTTTTGGAGAAAAACTGGCTATTCTTTGGATGGATATTTCCAGATATGCCGATAGCTATGGGTATCAGGATGACAATATTCGAACCCAGTGGCCATACAGGGATTGGGTGATCCATGCACTAAACTCTAATCTTCCCTATGATCAATTCATCACCTGGCAGATTGCAGGGGATTTATTACCAAACCCCACCAAGGAGCAGATTTTGGCCACCGCTTTCAATAGAAACCATAAATACACTGAAGAAGGCGGGGTTATTGATGAAGAATATAGAGTAGAATATGTGCTGGATAAGACCAATACCTTCAGCAAAGGAATATTGGGCATTACTATGGAATGTGCTCAGTGCCACGATCATAAATATGATCCATTCTCTCAGAAAGAATATTATGAATTTTTCGCCTTCTTCAATAATAGCCCAGAAAAAGGCTACGAGGGAGATGTGAGTATTTCAAAGCCCGCTAAAACTCCCATTCTATGGATAGAACGGGAAGACTTGGGCGGAATTTTAGATTTTATCAATTATCCGGACACAAGCAAATTATCTGTTTCTGTCATGGGTGAGTTGGAAGGTGAGAAAGCCAGAACCACCTACATTTTAGATAGAGGAGTATATGATGCTCCCACTAGTCCGGTGAACCCTTCTACTCCAGCTTCAATCCTTGAATTCCCCACTAATCTTCCTCAAAACAGACTGGGATTGGCTCAATGGGCTACCAATAGAGATAATCCATTGACGGCCCGAGTTTTTGTTAATCTTATTTGGCAGGAAATCTTCGGAACTGGAATAGTCAAATCAGCGGGAGATTTTGGAATGCAGGGAGACCTTCCCTCCCACCCAGAATTACTGGATTGGCTCGCAGTAGATTTTATGGAAAATGGCTGGGATATCAAGCGTTTAATGAAACAGATTGTCAGCTCTGCCACTTATCAACAATCCGCAAAAATCACCAAGCAGCACCTCAATAAAGATCCTGAAAATATTTACCTGTCAAGAGCACCTAGATTAAGATTACCAGCTGAAAACATTCAAGATTTGGTTCTGGCCAGTAGTGGTTTATTGGTTAATCAGGTGGGTGGACCTAGCGTCAAACCCTATCAGCCGGAAGGCATCTGGGAGGCAGCATCATCGGGACGTGGCGTGCTGGCAACTTATGTTCAAGATCATGGAAAAAGCCTTTATCGACGAGGGCTTTATAATTTCATCAAACTCACCGTTCCTCCACCCAAAGCCATAATATTTGATTCAAGTAATAGGGATAGATGCGAGGTAGGGAGAGGCAGAACCAATACTCCTTTGCAAGCTTTGGTCATGCTTAATGATCCTTTAATTCTCGAAGCTTCTAGAGTATTAGCCTCCAGATTAATGACTCCGGAAACTGAATCCAAAAATGCAATAGAAGAGGCATTTCTTAGAATTCTATGCAGGCCAATGAGCTCAAAAGAATCGAAGCTTTTGATGAGTTATTATGATGACCAGCTGGAAAGGTTTCAATCCAATCCAAGCAAGGTCAAAGAAAGCTTGGAGGTAGGAGAATATCCTCTGGAAGAAAAACATATTAATGCCAAGACTGCTGCTTTGATGCAGGTAATTGTGAGCCTCTACAATCTGGAAGAAACAATAACCAAAATCTAACATGGAAAAAGAGATCTTAGAACAGGGATTAAATCTCAATAGAAGAAAATTTCTTTCCAGATTAAGTCTTGGGCTTGGGAGTGCCGCTTTGGGTTCTTTGCTGGTTCCCGATCTTTTTTCAGGAAGAAGTGAATCCGAAGATGCAATTATGGCCGCTCTTCCTCATTTTGCTCCCAAAGCAAAAAGAGTTATTTATCTTTTTCAAAATGGTGCCCCTTCTCAATTAGAATCTTTCGATTATAAGCCTCTTCTGCAAAAAAACTATGGACAGGATCTCCCAGAGTCTATTCGCATGGGTCAAAGATTGACAGGAATGACGGCCGGACAGGAGAAATTCCCCTTAGTGGGTTCCTATTTTGATTTTCAACAATACGGGGAAAGCAGAGCATGGATTTCATCCATTTTCCCTCATACAGCCAGCATAGTGGATGATATATGCATAGTAAAGTCTATGCATACAGAAGCAATCAACCATGATCCTGCTTTGACATTTTTCCAAACTGGTGCTCAAGTAGGTAATCGCCCAAGCATGGGTTCTTGGTTGAGCTATGGTTTGGGAAGTGAGAACAGCAACTTACCGGCATTCTGTGTATTACTAAGCAGAGGAAAAGGAAATGGACAGGGGGTTTATTCTAAGCTTTGGAGCAATGGATTTTTAGATGCGACTCATCAGGGAGTTCAATTCTCTAATTCCGAAGACCCGGTCTTGTACTTGAAAGATCCTAAATCCATGAGCCGGGATGAGCGCAGAAAAATGCTGGATCAGATTGCTGCAATGAATGATTTGAGTTTCCGGGAGTTTAATGATCCAGCCATCACAGCAAAAGTTCAGCAATATGAAATGGCCTATAGAATACAAACTGCTGTGCCTGAAATCACGGACGTATCTAAAGAGCCCGATTCCATAATCAAGTTATATGGACCAGACTGTTTGGTTCCAGGAACTTACGCTGCCAATTGTCTTTTGGCAAGGAAGCTTTCTGAGAGCGGAGTTCGATTTGTTCAATTATACCATCAGGGTTGGGATCAACACGATAACTTACCCAATCAAATGGCTATGCAAGCCAAAGATGTGGATCAGGCCTCTGCAGCTTTGATCACAGACTTGAAGCAAAGAGGTTTATTAGACGAAACTTTAGTGATATGGGGTGGAGAGTTTGGCCGAACCAATTATTGTCAAGGCAAAATCCAAGTGGAAAACTACGGACGAGATCATCATCCCAGGGCTTTTTCTATTTGGATGGCAGGCGGAGGAGTAAAATCCGGAATGGTGTATGGTGAAACAGATGAATTCGGTTACAACATCGCTGAGAACCCAGTGCATGTCCATGATTTTCAAGCTACTGTTTTACACCTTTTGGGTATAGATCATGAGAAGCTGACATACAAACATCTCGGCAGAAGATATAGACTGACTGACGTATCCGGCAAAGTGGTGAAAGACCTGATCGCTTAATTTATGAGAGAAAAATCAACGCTCCGTAACCTGCTTGAAAACTGTCTTTTTGTTTGGCTAGGGCTCAGTATTGTACTCAGTGTTGCTCCAGAAAGCACGGAGTTTCCGTCCTTCTTTCAAGTAATAGGCAGATCCCATCCCCTACTCTTGCATTTCCCTATAGTCCTACTACTTGCAGGCATCATATTTTTCTTGGTACCCAGTCTTCGTAACAACAATGAGGTCAAAAATATCGGTGAGCTGATCTTTCTTGCTGGAGCTAATTTTGCAGGGATTACCGTAGTCGCAGGTTTAATTTTAGCAAAAGAAGATTACGAAGGAGAGGCTCTAAATTGGCATCAATGGGCTGGATTTTTGGTGTTTTTACTTTCTGTTTTCATCTATTTTTTCAGAAATATCAGCTCCAAAACCATAGGCTTTTCTGCCGTGATTTTAGCCATAGGAGTTATTTTAACAGGACACTGGGGTGCTAACCTAACTCATGGGGAAGACTTTTTATTAGCCCCATTAAACACAGAGGAGAGTCAAGTTCCTACCATGGCGGAAGCAGAGGTTTTCAGAGATATTGTCCAGCCTATCCTGGAGGCAAAATGCGTGACTTGTCATAGAGAGGGCAAAATTAAAGGCGAATTAAGGCTGGATCATTTAGAAGGAATTCAAAAGGGAGGTAAAACAGGGCCTTTCGCATTGGCCGGGGATTTGGAAAACTCCATGATGGTTCAGCGCATTAGCCTCCCTATGGATGCAAAGGAACATATGCCCCCTAAAAACAAGGCTCAACTCTCTGAAGAAGAATTGAGTATTTTAAAGGAGTGGGTTGCGAATGGGGCAAAGTTTGACCAGAAAATGGAAGAGCTGGAAAAGGAAAGTAAACTATATCAATTTGCAAGCTTGCGCTTTCAGCCAGAAAGAACGTATGAGTTCGAAGCAGCTTCACCTGAAACTGTCAAAGAGCTCAATAATTTTTATAGAACGGTCATGCCTCTTTACCCTGAGTCTCCAGCCTTAGCTGTTTCTTACTTCGGAATAGCTGCCTTCGACCCTGCTTCACTCAATGATTTGAAAAAAGTAAAAACTCAGGTGGTAGAGCTAAGCCTCAACAAAATGCCTTTGGGAAATCTGGATTTAAGCTTTTTGGAGGATTTCAATAACTTGGAAAAGCTTACACTAAATTTTTCTGGCCTATCCTCTAAACAAATTGAGCAACTGGGAAAATTATCATCCCTTCAAGAATTAGCGCTTTCAGGAAATACCCTCCATCAGGAAAGTATCAAAATTTTGTCTCAAATGAATCATTTGAAAAAGCTCTTCTTGTGGCAAACTGGGCTTTCGGATTCTCAAAAAAATGAATTGAAAAAAAATCTACCAACCACAAGAATTGATTTTGGATTTGATGGGAAAGGGATAATTTATGAATTGAATCCTCCTAAAATCTCACAGGCAAAAACACTTTTCAAAGACAGTTTGGAATTAGTCCTCAGTCATCCGATTCCAGTGGCTGAGATTCGATACACTTTAGATGGAACTGAGCCTGATAGCCTCAATAGCCCTATCTATTCGCAGTCTATTTGGATCAATCAATCCGGAAAAATCCAAGCCAAAGTCTTTGCTCCTGATTGGAAAAGTTCGCCGACTGTATCCTCAGTATACATGAAGTCAGGCCTGAGTCCTTCAGATTCAAAACTTCTAAATCCTCCAAATCCAAGATATCAAGCTCAGGGAGCTAATACGCTTTTTGATCAAATCAAGGGAAAAAACAATCACACTTCCGGGGAATGGCTGGGCTATAGTGAACAAGCCTTTGAAGCTGAGTTTGAGATTCCTGAAAATCAAAATGTGGAAAGTTTAGGCTTGAGCTTATTATATCATGAAAGTGCCTATATCTTCCCTCCTACGCAGGTTGAAATATTTAGCTGGGAAGATGGTAGATGGAAAAGTATCATTCGGGATCAACCCAAACAGTCTGAAAAAATTGGTGAAATCAGATCGGAATTACTTCAATACAAGATCCAAGGCAATAGTCCTCAAAAAATAAAAGTCAAGCTCAATCCAATTTCCTCACTCCCAGCCTGGCACCCTGGAGCCGGAGCGAAAGGCTGGGTATTTATAGACGAGATTTTATTGAATTGAAAGGATTAAATTTCAATCAATCAGAAATTGCATTTAACTCCTAATAACTTTCAATTTATAGTAAACAACCTGATCTTTTTCCTCTCCAAAATAATCCTGATTTTTTAGCCCCAAAATCTCACCTTCTTCAGTGACAATATTGGTGTAAATCAGTCCTTTGGGAAGAGGTATATCATTTTCCCGGAGAGTTAAACTTTGGTCAAAAACTGCCAAATAGTTCTGCTTTTCGCTTTCAATCTGTTTTATCCTTTTTCTCGGATCTTTATCCAAACCGCTCATAAAGTCTTCAGTAAACCCTTTTTCATAGATCACATAGATGTTATTTTTGTCAAAAGTTATTGAGTTAATTCTACCGGAATAACTCTTCCCCGCTAAATCAAAAAAATCATCTTGTTTTTCGAAAGGCACCCCTATTTGAGGGACAGCATCATTGACCTGAAGAGAAACTTCTTTCACAAAATCTATCTCGCCAGCACTTTCTTTGTAGTGGTAAAACTTCATTTCACTTCCTAAGTATAGGAACCAATCTTTTTCTTTTCTTAACACCGTTGGAAAAGTCCATCCATAAAAATTCCCGTCTTGATAAAAAGAACCGGGAGGAAAAGGCATAGTCTGACGACTTTCAAGGCTGGTAGTATCCATTATTTCCAAAATGGGTGCATGATAAACAGATTCAAAAATACCTTTTAGGTCTTCATCCCAATCTATTTCCTTAGAGTCTACTTTTTCAGGCCTTAAAAATGCCACTTCTTTTCCCATGCTAAAAAATGGCTGCCCAGCAATTCCATTTAGATAAAAAGCAAAATAGGGAAAACGGAGATTCCATATTTTATTTCCCTTTTGATCGAGTTTCACCAAGCCTTTACCAAACTCAAGGATTTGAATTTTGCCATCAACCATACTGATTGCATTTATCATAGAAACTGAATTTGGCCCATCATGGGGCACTTCAAATTGCTCTAGGATAACTCCACTCGTATCCAATACAACCAATTCTTGATTCCCATTTCCAAAGCCTAGGTATCTTTGACTTGCAGGATCATAATTGATTAACCAAAGATTACCCAGATAATCAATTTCCAACGAGTCAACTACTTTGACTTGAAAGTTAGTCTCTGAGTATTTTTTTGAATCTTTGGCATCATTACAGGATGATATGAAAATTATGAGAAAACCTATTTTTAGAAAGTTGGATACCGGATTATTTATAGTGCAAAAAGATGCTTGAAACATGATTGATATTGCTGCTTTTAAATAGATTTAATATAAGTGTCTACAAACAGATTGAAGAACTTGATTACTGAAACTTTGGTCATTCCTGCCTCTAGGTACAGGAAATGGTCTCCCATCCCAAAAAGAAAGAATAATTTTAAAAGTATTTAAATTCCGCTTAATCAGATTTTTTATTATGGATTCCCGCTTTCTTACCAGTATTGACAAAAATACGGATTATTGTCCGCTAAAAGGATCAGAATCTGGAAGCTTCGCCTGCCAGTATTCTAAGGTTTAAGCAAGAAGATTTTCAGTTTTTTTTCATGCGGCATATTTTAATATGTCTACATAGCTGGAATTTCGGTTGACAACAG
>Ga0189282_100242_pt1 | contig 39631 bp, 39 predicted proteins | sample N26C3minimetaG_FD_130328 | JGI IMG/M metagenome (GOLD analysis project Ga0189282, IMG submission 130328) | Marine microbial communities from the Costa Rica Dome - N26 C3 mini metaG | ecosystem: Environmental > Aquatic > Marine > Oceanic > Photic zone | place: Costa Rica: the Eastern Pacific... | reverse complement strand
TCGAGGAACAGAAATCGTGCCAGTGGCACGATTTCCCGAGACAGGCCTCGTCCAGAGCCCTGCGCTTGCGCTTGGGCCTGCTCCGGGCAATCGCAGTGCGATTGCTTTTCCTCCGCAGCCGGTGACGAAGACCCGGGACCATGGGCCCCCATGAGGGTGTCCCGCCGAAACTCCGGTCCGGCGCGGCGGGCGGTAACGCTCCAATCCGTAGCCTTTTTCATTTCCAGGCGGAGCGCCACGGCGCCCGCCGCGCCGTGGCTCTTATAGGGGCCAGATGCAAAACCGGATGGTTCAGGCCAGTCCGGATATGTGTGCAGGGAGGATCTACCGACGCGACTCGTAAAAGTTCCCGAATCAATCAACTTTTAATCGAAACGGAGGTGGAGATGGAAGTTCGTGAACTTTATGAGTTAACGCTTTGGATTCAAGAACACATCGTCGATGCACGAATCCCTAAGTTGTACGACATGCTACATAATCGGCTCAATGAGAATTCAAGACAGGGACAAGCAAGTCAGCCTTACGAGACTGAGCGAGAAGAATTGTTGGCAGGACTAAGAGGCATTCCGGAAGACCTACTCACGATAGAGCAGATGGAAGTTTTAGATGAAGTGGGGATTGGTGCCCGAATTGGTGAGTATGGTGCGGCCGATATCGAAGACGCGTTGTTTAAAAATGTGATCGATATTGCTACGGCCGCCAGTCGAATTGGGGAGGCTAAGGAGCATCTGCAGCAGGGTATTCAATGGGCGAAGGGAGTTCGCGGACACCTAGAGAAAATTGTCAGTTCTGAGGCGGTAGATGAATTAGATCACGACGAGGTTCTCATCCGTGTACGTTTTACATCGGACGCGTACATCCACGATGTCGATGATCTCAAGAAATGGTCGCAAGCATGGTGGGACATTGCTCGTGGTGTAACTATGATACACGACGATAGCGTTGAATCAGTACGTGTAATAGGGGCATCCAAGGGATCACTAATACTCGCGCTTGCTACGTCGTGTATCATCGCAAAGACTATCGGATTAATCGCGAAAGAAGTGCTGATACTTTTGAGAAAAGTGGTTGAGATCCGTGTTGAAATAGAGAAATTAAAATCTCTTCAGCTGTCAAACGAATCCGCAAGTCTTGTTGTAAATGCATTGACGCAAGAAATTGAAACTTCCAAATCTGAAAAGGTCGATGAGATAGTTTCAAAAGTTTGCCTGAAGCTAAATATCGATACACAGAATATAGGTGACGTACTTGCCAACTTGAAAAAGTCCGTATCGAAAATTTTGGACTTTCAAGAAAAGGGCGGAGAACTCGATTTTCGTGTGCCGGATGATGCAGATGAAGAGCCAACTGGAGAAGAAATTGAAGCGGCACCCGAAAAAGCGGCAATTCGTGAACTAGCTAAAGACTTACGCCGTCTAGAGGGAGATATTCAGCAACTCTCGCTCGGATTCGACGAAGAATCAGACCCGTCGGATGAACAAAATTAGAAGACTTTACCGCTGCTATACAGAAACCACTTCCAAAACCTCCCCTGCCAGAATATCCCCATCATAAAGCGCCCGGCCCAGAATGCTTCCCGCAATCGGCGCATCGGCGGCGATCAGGGCACGGATGTCGTCCACGTTGGCCACACCGCCCGAGGCGATGACCGGGATGGAGACCGTATTGGCCAGCTCTGCCGTGAACGGAACATTGACGCCGGTCTTCAGGCCGTCGCGGCCGATGTCGGTGGCGACGATGGCGGCCACGCCGCAGCCTTCGAAGGCCTTGGCCAGTTCGGTCGCCTTCATGTCGGAGGTCTCGGCCCAGCCCTCGACGGCGACCATGCCATCCTTCGCGTCGATGCCCACCACGATGCGGCCGGGCAGGGCGCGGGCGGCCGCTTTCACCAGCTCCGGGTCGCGCAGGGCCGCCGTGCCCAGGATGACGCGGGAAATGCCGGCCTCCAGCCAGGCATCGATCTGCGCCCGGGTGCGGATGCCGCCGCCCAGCTGCACCGGCGCATCGGTCGCCTTCAGGATCGCCTCCACCGCCGCGCGGTTCACCGCCTTGCCCTCGAAGGCGCCGTTCAGGTCCACGACGTGGAGATGGGTGAAGCCCGCCTCGCGAAAGGCTTTCGCCTGGTCGGCCGGGCTGTCGGAGAAGACGGTCGCCTGGTCCATCTCGCCGCGCAGCAGGCGCACGCACTGGCCATCCTTCAGGTCGATCGCGGGGAAGAGGGTGAATGTCATGACGGGTCCCAGCTCAGGAAATTGGACAGGATGCGCAGGCCGGTGGCCTGCGATTTTTCGGGGTGGAATTGCGTGCCGAACAGATTGCCGCGCGCCACGGCAGCGGTGATCGCCTCGGCGCCATAGCCGGCGGTGGCGGCGACATCTTCCGGCGCGCTTGCAGCAAAGGCATAGGAATGGGTGAAATAGACATGCGGATCCTCCCCCAACCCCGACAGGACAGGATGCGGCGCGGCCGGCAGGGCCAGCCCGTTCCAGCCCATGTGCGGGATACGGTATCCGGGGCCCGGCGCGATGCGGGTGACCTCGCCCTTCAGCCAGCCAAGGCCCGGCGTGGCGCCATCCTCGCGGCCGGTTTCGGCCATCAGCTGCATGCCGACACAGATGCCGAGAAAGGGCACGGCGCCTTTCAGGCAGGCCGTCTCAAGCGCCTCGACCACGCCGGCTTGCGCGTGCAGGCCGGCGGCACAATCGGCAAAATGGCCAACGCCCGGCAGCACGACGCGCTCGGCGGCCAGAATGTCCTCGGGCCGGTGCGTGATGCGGATCTCGTGGCCGGTCCCGCCCAGCCGCGCCGCCTCGCGCAGGGCACGTCCGGCCGAATGAAGGTTTCCGGATCCGTAGTCGATAAGGGCAACAAGGCGCATGGCCGCGCTCTTAGCCTTGCCCGCCCCGCGAGGGAAGGGGGCAGGCACCCTTGCGCCCCCGGGCAAGGTGCCGCAAGTTCGCCCCCACACACGAGATTACGGAGCCTGTTCATGCGATCCATCCTGCCCGCCCTGTCTGCCTGCCTGCTCGCGGCCTGTGCCGTGACACCCGCCTGGCCGGATGCTGCCGAGTCTGCCGCGCTGGACGAGGCACGCCAGCAGGCGGCGCTGACGGCCACGCTGTCAGAGAAACTCTGGGATTGGGCCGAGCTTGGCTATCAGGAAGAGCAATCTTCCGCCCTGCTCCAGCAGACCCTGTCCGATGCCGGTTTCACCGTCACGCCGGGCGTGGCGGACATCCCCACCGCCTTCGTCGCGGAATATGGCACGGGTGGGCCGGTGATTGCGCTCCTGGCTGAAATGGATGCGCTGCCTGGCATCAACCAGGCCGCCCTGCCGACGCGTGAAGAAGTCGACGGCAAGGGCGCGGGCCATGCCTGCGGCCACAATCTGTTCGGCGCGGGTTCTGTCTCGGCTGCCATTGCCATCCGCAACTGGCTGGAAGAGACCGGCACGCCGGGCCGTATTCGCGTCTACGGCACGCCGGCGGAAGAGGGCGGCAGCGGCAAGGTCTACATGGTCCGCGCCGGCCTGTTCGAGGATGTCGATATCGCCATTCACTGGCATCCGGGGGATCGCAATTCTGCTGCGGCCAATACGACGCTGGCCAACCGGTCGGCCAAGTTCCGCTTCTCCGGCCTCTCGGCCCATGCCGCGGGCGCGCCGGAACAGGGCCGCTCCGCGCTGGACGGGGTCGAGGCGATGAACATGATGGCCAACATGATGCATGAGCACATCCCCCAGGATGCCCGCATGCACTACGTCATCACCTCCGGCGGGTCGGCCCCCAATGTCGTGCCGGACTTTGCCGAAGTCTTCTACTATGTGCGCCACCCCTCACCAGACGGCGTCGAAGCGATCTGGACCCGTCTGGAAGATGCCGCCCGCGGCGCGGCCCTCGGCACGGGGACGGATGTCGAATGGGAAATCATCCATGGCAACAATCCGCTGCTCGTCAACGAGACGCTGGCCCGGATGATGGACGAGAAACTGCGCACGGTCGGCGGTGTGGACTATAGCGAGGCCGAATTGGAATTCGCCGAAACCCTTGCCGCCACGCTGGGGGACCGGTCGAAACCGCTGGAATCGGCTGCCGAAATCCAGCCCTTCGAGGTCTCGCTCGGCTATGGCTCGACCGATGTCGGCGATGTCTCCTACGCCGTGCCGACGGTTGGCCTGCGCACGGCCACCTGGGTGCCGGGCACGCCGGCCCATTCCTGGCAGGCGGTCGCTGCCAGCGGCACGTCCATCGGCCACAAGGGCACACAGGTCGCCGCTGAAACGATCACGCTGGCGGCGGTGGAATTGTTCACCAATGAAAAGCTGCGCCAGACCGCCCGCGCCGAATTCGATGAGGCCCGCGGCCCGGACTATGAGTACAAATCCCTGCTCGGCGACCGCGATCCGCCGCTCGACTACCGGAAATAGGGGAGGGGAAGACTACAGGCTGCCCTTGGTGCTCGCCGGCTTGCCGCCCAGTTTCGGGTCAACCGCAATCGCCGCGCGCAGTGCCCGGGCCGTCGCCTTGAAACAGCTCTCGGCGATATGGTGGCAGTTCTCGCCATAGAGATTCTCGATGTGCAGGCACATGCCGCCATTGCCCGCCAGGGCGTGGAAGAACTCCTTGAAGAGTTCGGTGTCCATTTCGCCGATCTTGTCGCGGCTGAAATGGACTTTCCAGATCAGGTAGGGCCGCTTGCACAAATCCAGCGCGGCCCGCGACAGCGTCTCGTCCATCGGCACATAGGCATGGCCGAAGCGGGTGATGCCGGCAAAATCGTCCAGCGCCTTCAGAATGGCCTGACCGATCACGATGCCGGTGTCCTCGACGCTGTGGTGCATGTCGATATGCAGATCGCCCTTGCACCGCACCGTCAGGTCGATGGCCGAATGCTTGGCGAAACTCTCCAGCATGTGGTCGAAGAAGCCGATCCCGGTCTCGATGTCGGATTTGCCGGTGCCATCCAGGTCGAGGGTGACCGAAATGTCGGTCTCCTTGGTGGTCCGGGTCACGGTGGCGGTGCGATTGGTGTTCATGCGGGTCCATATAGTGCAGCAGGAGAGCCACAGCTAGCGCGTTTTGTTCACTGATTCCTAAACATATTCCCGAAACATGGTTACCGGCACGCAATTGTGGTGACGTGGTGAGGTTAGTCTGAGCGTGGACAAGCAGAGTTTCATCTCCCGGCTTCTCGGGCGCATGACCATTCCGGGCTTTGCGGCCTGGTCTGCTGCGGCTGCTACCATCATCATCTTTATCGGCGTGTGGACCATCGAACAGGCCTATGGCGCCCTGGTCGAGGGCAAGGCCTGGACCGACATGTCCCTGCCGATCTGGGCAATCCTGCTGCTCATGACCGCATCCTCGGCCGTTGCCGCCGCCGCTGCCTGGGTGTTTGCCCGCGAATTCCAGAACGTGCTCGTCAATTTCACGCGCTATCTCGAAGTGGCCCAGTCGGATTCCTCGGCCCGCCTGTCGACCGTGTCCTTCGTCGAATTGCGGCGGCTGCGGTCCGTCGTGATCCGATCCGTCGGCAAGCTGCGCCGGGACAATGAGGCCCTGCGGCGCACGGCTTATGAGGATCCGCGCACCGGCATGCCGAACCTCATCGCGCTCGAGGAACATATCACCCAGACCCTGCCGCGGGCCCGGTATGAGGCGCCTGCCGCCCTCATCGTTCTGGACCTGGACAATTTCACCCGGGCCTCCGAACGCCTCGGCGCCCTGTCGAGCGAAGCCCTGCTGAAGGCCTGTGGCCAGCGCATGTCGGCCGCGCTGGATTCGCTTGAAGGTCCGGTGCGCAACGGGCTCAAGGAATCCATGCTGGCCGCGATGCAGGCGGACAGTTTCGCCCTCTACCTGCCCATCGCCGTCAGCCGCGACTATGTCTCGAACGTCGCCCGGGCCATCCGGCTCGCCTTTGCCGATCCGTTATGTCTCGAACGTCGCCCGGGCCATCCGGCTCGCCTTTGCCGATCCGTTCATCGTGGCGGGCCAGTCGGTCACGCTCGGGATTTCCGGCGGTATCGTGATCGCGCCGGAAGATGCCGACACGATGCAGAAACTTTTTCGGCATGCAGAACTGGCGCTGCGCCAGGTCCGCACCGATACGGGTTCGGGCTTTCGCTATTTTTCCCCGCGTCTCAACCGCGTCGCCCGCGGCAAGTACATGCTGGAAGCGGAATTGCGGGACGCCGTCGCCAATCGCGAATTCAAGACCCATTTCCAGCCGAAGATCGATTTCAATACCGGCGAGGTCGTCGGCGCCGAAGCCCTCGCCCGCTGGATCCGCCCGAATGGGAAGATCATTTCTCCAAACACGTTCATTCCGCTTGCAGAGGAAACCGGCCTCGTCACCCAGATCGGCGAGCAGGTCCTGGAAGCGGCATGCGAATCGGCCCGCATCTGGATGCAGGAAGGCTTCAACGCCACGGTCGCCGTCAATGTCTCCCCGCGCCAGTTTCAGGCCACTGACCTGACAGAAACCGTGCTGGCCATTCTCAAGCGCACCGGCCTCCCGCCGAACCGGCTCGAGCTGGAGATCACGGAAAGCATGGCGGTGTCCGAACCGGAAAAGGTGGCGCGTGTGATGCGCCCGCTGCGCAGCCTCGGCACGAAACTGGCCATCGACGATTTCGGGACAGGCCACTCGAACCTGTCCATTCTCACCCAGCTGCCGTTCGATGTCTTCAAGATCGACCGGCAGTTCGTGTCCGCCCTGGAATCCGACGAGCAGGCCCCGGCCATCATCGAGATGATCCTGGCCATGGCCGAGACCCTGAATCTCAAGACTGTGGCCGAGGGTGTCGAAACCGAGCGCCAGGCCGACTTCCTCCGGCGTCGCGGATGCTCGATGGCGCAGGGCTTCCTGTACAGTTCCGGCCTTCCCCACGATGCGTTCATGGATTTCATCCGTGGTTGGAGCAGCAAGACGCAATCCGTCCGTCTCAAGACGGGTTAGGCGTCGGCTCGACGGCGGAACACATTCACGGTGGCGTCGCGATAGGATGATTCCTGCCAGAATGCGTATCCGCATTTCTCCGCCACCTTGCGGGATCCCGTATTGCCGGGGTCGATGATGCAGACACTCGGTCCGGGCCGAACTTCATCCAGCCAGTCATGCATGGCACTGACAGCTTCGCTGGCATAACCCTGCCCCCAGGCGGATTCCACGAAGACCCATCCGGCTTCGGGCCATTGCGACAGGTCAGGCGTCATGCCGCGCTGGAAGTCTGCAAAGCCACCCTCGCCGAGAAACGCACCTGTTTTGCGGTCCTCGATCGTCCAGGATCCATAGCCCAGCAAATCCCACATGCCGCGATTGCGGCACAGGGTGAACCACACGTCCTGGCGGGCCCGGGGCTGGCCGCCTATGTGTCGGGTCACTTCGGGCGATCCCCACATCGCGGCGGAAGACTCGAAATGGCGGACTTCCGGTGCGCACAATGCCAACCGGTCGGTGAGAATGACGGGGATGGGCATGGTATCCGGCCGTCAGGCGCCCTGTTTCATCTTCTCGAGCATTGCGCCCATGGCGGCGTGCACGGCCTGCATGCCCTTCAGGGGACGGACCATGACCTTGAAGTCCACGATCTTGCCGTCCGCGTTCCAGGCGATCATGTCCACGCCATTGACCAGAATGCCATCCATCACGCATTCGAATTCGAGCACCGCCTTGTCGCCGCAGTCAAACACGCGGGTATAGCGGAACGTGTCTCCGCCCAGCGTCGCGCCCGCTGCCGTCAGATACTCCAGGGTGATGGCCTTGCCTTCCTGCGGCGTGTGCACCACCGGGCTCTTGAACACGACATCATCGGACAGCTGCCGCGCCAGGCCGTCGGGCGCATGGTCACCATTCATCCAGTCGAACCAGCGCTGCAGGTTCGGGCTGTGTCCCGTCATCGGTATCAGATGTTCCGCCATCCTATTGTTCCTGTTCTGTCATTGCCGTGACCGGTTTGCCGATCAGATAGTCGCTGGGATCGTTGAAGCAGTTGCCCCGAAGGGCAACCCAGCCGCCAGGAAAGTCCGGCTCGGTGAACACGATATCGACCCGGCCCCAATTGTAGTGGGACTCTCCCGTTGCGGGATTTGTGACCGCCACGTCGCACAATTCGATTCCGGGACTCTCGGGTTCGACCCAGATGCCGGCATAGGCGCCCCGGCCTTCATAGACGCCGGCCAGATCCTTCAGATACACCGTGCCGCGCGCATCGAGCCCGGGATAGGACCAGACGGCCCAGCCATCATCGGTTTCGTCTTCATAGACCACATCGCCGATCGGCGTGGTCCAGACCTCATCCGCCAGCGCGGGCAGGGCCACCAGGCTCAGGCACAGCAGGGCCGAAACGGGTGTTCGCATGTCATTCACTCCCTCTTCCGGGGAGACCCTAACACGCGAAACCCGCAGGTGAAGCGGAATTACGCCTCGTAGGCCGCGGCCAGGTCCGGGTCCTTGCTGGCCACAAGATCCGCCAGATCGGAGATCACCTTGGCCTGTTTCCAGGTCGCATCATCCTGCATCTTGCCGTCGATCATGGCGACCCCGGACCCGTCGGGCATGGCGGCGAGGATCTTGCGGGCGAATTTGACTTCGCCGGGATCCGGGCTGAACACCTTCTTCGCGATGGCAATCTGGTTCGGGTGCAGGCTCCATGTCCCGGAGCAGCCCAGCAGGAAGGCATTGCGGAATTGCTGCTCGCAGGCATCCAGATCGGCGATGTCGCCGAACGGGCCATAAAATGCGTTGATACCTGCCATCCGGCATGCGTCGACCATGCGAGCGATCGTATAGTGCCAGGGATCCTGTTGCGCAGAGGCGCGCGCGCTGCCGTCTTCGTTCGGATCGTCGATCACCCGGTAGAAGGGGTGTCCCCCGCCCACACGGGTGGTCTTCATCTTGCGGTCGGCAGCCAGGTCGGCCGGTCCGAGGCTGATGCCCTGCATGCGCGGGCTGGCCAGCGCGATCTCTTCAACCCGCGCCATGCCCTGCGCCGTCTCGAGGATGGCGTGGAACAGGATCGGGCGGGTCAGGCCGGCTTTCGCTTCCAGCTGAGCGACATACTGGTCGGCAAAATGGATGTCCCAAGGCCCCTCGACCTTGGGCAGCATGATGACGTCCAGCTGGTGGCCGGCCTTCAGGACCAGCTCGCTGACATCTTCCTGAAACCAGGGGGAGTTCAGCGGATTCACACGGCTCCAGAAGCCGGTTCCCTGGCCCTGCCAGTCATACATGGACGCCATCTCGATGGCGCCGGCACGGGCGGCATCCTTGGCATCGGCCGGAATGGCGTCCTCCAGATTGGCCAGCATGACGTCCACGCCTCCGGCCATTTGCGGCACCTTGGCGCGCACCTTGTCCAGATGCGGCGGGACGAAATGGATCATCCGCTCCAGCCGCACGGGCAGGTCGCGCATCGGGGCGGGGGCGCCGATGGCCAGCGGCTTGAAGAAGTCTCTTGGGGTCTTGGTGCTCATGCGTTCCTCCTTGTTGCGGCGCAACATAGAGGCCGGGCCCAGCGCGTCAATCAGTCAGAAAGGCTCACGCATCCGATTCCACGACTGACAGGTTCATGCTGAACGAGCGGCGCTCCCCCGGCGTTTTGAACGGATATACGCTGTGAAACATGTAGGAGGGGAAGATGTAGAAATCCCCGACGCGCGGCCGGATCATGAAATTCGAGACCGAATAGTGGGAATCCGTGCCATGGGCGAACTGAAGGTGTCCATGGGTCGGGTGATGATCCTTGTCGTCTTCCGCCCATTCATCATCAATGCCCTCGGGCAGGCGCAGATACCCGACACAGGACAGGGCGCAACCGGTATGGATGTGGAGCGGGTTGTACTCATTCTCGAACTGTCGCACGAACCAGCCCGCCATGATGTTCAGCTCATAACGCTTGGCCGTATGGTCATATTCGCCAAATGTGCCGCGATGACTGGCCCGGATATGATATTCGATCAGCGCATTGCCAAGCGCACCGGCAGCCGCATCGACCAGGGGTTTCGGAAACAGCAATTCCTGGCGGACCTTCCCCACAAGGCTCGCGGAATGATCCTCCAGCTGTTCGCTCATGGACGCGTTCAGGTATTCGACGAGATTCGGCGGCATGCGGACATAGCCCAGCATCGGCCCGAACGGCGTGAAGAATTCCTTGTCTGCGGAAGGGGTGAATATGGCTGACACGATGAACTCCGCATACACGGCCGCCCACCTCACCCAATGCGGTCTGTACTACACTTGATTGAAACGCCCTGATCGCTGGTCTAGGCGGTGCCCGCCCGCGGCGTCAACCGGCGCGGCAAAATTCTTCCGGCAGTGAGACTCCGGTGCAGCATGGAACCGCGGCGCAGGCTGCGCATTCCGTTTCCATCATTCTTCAATCAAGGAAGACCGACATGTCCCTGCTGATGATCCTGCTGACCATTTTCCTGCCGCCCGTGGCCGTTGCCCTGAAAGAGGGGATCGGCCTGCAGTTCCTGCTGAACGTGCTGCTTACCCTGATCGGCTGGCTGCCGGGCGTGGTTCACGCCTTCTGGGTCGGAACGCGCGGCTCGGCGACCGCGGCCTGATTAGTCGTCGGCCGGGACGGCCTCGATGTCGATGCGCATGGCCCGCCGGAAAATGATGACCGCCAGAACCGCCACCCCCAACAGGGTGACGATCTCCCCGCCGATCAGCATGCCGGTGGTGGCATGAAGGGCGGACAGCAACACCCAAGTTGCCGCCATCAGCGTGATGGCGATGATCTCGGAGATCAGGATGGTGGGAATAAGAGCACTCAGAACGCGTTTCATACCGGACACTTTCACGCCTCGATAGCGGGTTGAAGGGAAGTTGCATATAAGAAGAGATTCAGCGCGCGCCGGAAACATTTCCCGGATCGCCTGCGACCTTTGCGCACATTCTATCAATCCTCTCCGGCTTGCGTAAAGAACTCCGTGTCATTGGGGTGCACGACAATCTCTTCGCTATCTTCGAGTTCAGGAAACGTCTCGAGAAGCGCCTGCCAAGCAGACTGGTCGGCATCGACTATCAGATCGGGAAATCCTGGCAGCGGATTGATCTCCACTCCGCCCATCTGCGTGAGCGCATTCAGAAGGCGCGATTTGATCGAGCCGGTGTCACTTTCGGACGCGATGGAAATGATCCCGGTCAAGCGGGTCGTGGATCGCATGGCCAACAGGGCGTCGCTGAACCGCCGGGTGAACATGTCAACCCGCCGCCGCGCCTCAAATCAGGGTCAAATCAAGCCGCCCGGCACCGATCCGGGAATAGTTGGGCCTGCTTGAATCCCTATTGACCGGATCGAAGTTGGTGGTGGTGGAAACCGCCTGCGTCAAGGCGCGGTGCAATCCGTTCGGATTGGTGGCGAAGGACATGCCGTACTTTTCGAGCATCAGTGCGGCGGCACCAGAAACCATGGGGGCTGCCATGGACGTGCCGGACAGAGTGCCGTACCGCCCACCTGGTAGCGCACTGTGAATGTTCACGCCAGGCGCTGACATGTCCGGCTTGAAGGCATGCCGGGTCGATTCCAGCCCCCAATCGCTGAAATTTGCTACACGGTCAGCCGCGTCGGTCGCACCCACACCCAGCACATTGTCATAATTTCCCGGGCTACCGTGCAAGTCGCTGCCCCTTCGGCCCGAATTGCCAATGGCAGCGATGAGAAGCGCACGTGGCAGCGATCTCAATACATCGACAGAACTGTACAGATATGGATGAAAACCGCTCTGGCCGAGCGATGCGTTGATAATGTGACATATGCGTCCGGATCCAGACGGGTCGTGCACTGAATGACCGAGCCAGTTGTAACCTGCCAGGATCTGCGCCAGCTTGCCCGAATAGCCCCGTTCAGTCCTCTGCGTGAGCACCGCCGCAACCGCCAGATCGGCATCAGGCGCGACACCAACAGTCCGGCCGGCGGCAATGGCAGAAACATGTGTCCCATGTGCTCCGGCATCGCGGCTTTGACCCGGTCGGGCGCTTTTGACCGGCAATCCTCTTGCATCGTATTCTTGGAAGAACACGTTCTTCCCTGCGAATTCGGGATGACTTCCATCAATGCCGGTGTCCAGAATTCCGATGGTGACATCCTTGCCGGTGATTTTGCCGCGTTCCCCGTTCGGATCGTCACCCCAAGCCTGATCCAGGTGCCAAAGTTCGGGACTTCCAGTAGTGGTTCCTTCGTCGTCTTGAACGGGCGCGACAAGTTCGAGGTCCACATTCTCGTAGACATCGGCAGTTTCCCGCAACGCGATCTCGTCCGCTTCCGACAGATCGTCTATCAGAATTGCTCCTACGGTCTCCAGCACTCTCGGGGTCCGAGAAAGATCGAAGCGATCAGCATGGTCGCTGGGATCCATTTCTTCAAACGTGTCTTGTGTTGCCAGGCCAAAATTCGTCAGCATGCTGCTGGATGCCAGGGAGGTGTTGGATAGAGCTTGCTGCGCATAGCCCGCAGCCGCGCGCGAAAGAGTATCGGGAGGTGGCTGGTCAGTTCCCATGAAGGCCAGCGAATACTCGACTCTTGGAATAATTACTTTCGTGCTCATACCGTCCCCCAACTTTGAGCGTTATCATTGGTTGGGAGCTTACACTATCCAAGGTAGCAAATCCAGTGCCCGGCGCGTGCCAGGCAACTATGTTGACCGGGCCAGCGGATGCGCGGTTTCCAGGAGTTCGGCAAGCTCGTCTGTCAGGACATGCGTGTAGATCTGCGTCGTGGCGATGTCGGCATGCCCGAGCAGGGTTTGCACGCTGCGCAAATCGGCCCCGCCCATCAGCAGGTGCGTGGCATAGGCATGGCGCAGCGCGTGCGGGTGAACCCGGTCAGACCGCAGCCCGGCCGCCTCTGCCAGAGCTTCCAGTATCTGTCCCAGCCGCCGGCGGGTCAGGTGTCCGGCCTTTCCCCGCGACGGGAACAGGAAGGGCTCTGCCCGTCCGCGTACCAGGGACCCTTCCGGCAGGTAGTCCTCGCGCACGGCCAGCCAGTCGGACAGGGCGGCCAGGGCCGGGCGGCCAAGTGGACACAGACGGTCCTTTCCGCCCTTGCCGCGCACAATGATATCCCGCGTCGTCCAGCGCTGGCCCTTGCGGCGGGGCAGCTGGCCGAGTTTCAGGGAGACCAGTTCGGTGGCGCGCAGCCCGGCGCCGTACAGCAATTCGAGCAGGCACCGCATGCGCGGATCGTCGGCGCAGGCGTCAAGCAGCCGGGCCACGTCTTCGCGGGACAGGACATCCGGCACGTCGCGGGCCGGGGCCGGGCCGTCAATCTGGGCCGTAGGATCATCCTTCCGGTCGCCTTCCTCGAACAGGAACCGGAAAAAACGGCGCACCGCGGACAGTTTCCGCGCCTGCGTCGAGGCTGCCATGCCGCGTCTCGCCAGATCCTGCAGCCAGCCTGATATCTCGGCCCCTGTCGCATCGCATAGCCCGCCGGAACAATGTTCCGATGCATCCAGCAGGTCGCGGCCATAGGCATCGAGCGTATTGGCCGAAGCCCCGCGCTCGGCGGACATCATTTCAAGAAAGGCTTCAATGCGGGCGCGGTCGGTCATGTCCCGACCCTGACACGCAGGCATTGAAACAGGATGAACGGATCAGGACGCCTTCCAGTAGCCGGAGGCTTCCAGCGCCAGCTGTCGGGCGCCATCCTCTGCGCCGATGCGCTGAAGCGCCTTCAGCAGGATCAGCAGGCTGCCATCATCCAGTTCGCTTGGATCGCCATGCGTCAGCCCGACTGTCGACAGGATCACCTCTCCGGCGGCATTTGCCTCTGCGGCTGCCAGAATCGCCAGCAAAGCAGGCTGGAATGCCTGGTCACCCGGTTCGGCAGTGCCTTCCGACATCAGGCGTCTGGCTTCTGCCGGCGCGGCAATGCCCAATGCTGTCCAGAGGGAAAACAGGCGTTTCGCCTCCGCCAGTTGCGTCTCCGATTCTGCCTGTTCCGCCAGCCGGGTGCCGATATAGCTGACCGCGCTGGCAGATGTTTCCTGTCCGGCCAGCACGACAAGGGCGGCCATGCGGGCCGCATCGAATCCGCCATCGGCCAGCGCGCCCTCCATCGTGTTTGCGGACGACCAGTCCTTTGCGGCCCGGAAATGTCCCGTCGCCAGGGCGGCCCGGGCAAAGACAGGGGCGCCGGGCGCTGTCGCGGCCGTCACCGGCAGGCGGGCAATTTCCTCCCACAGGAGCGCCGAGACGACCCGGAACTCTGCCGGAGTCCGCATCGACTCCTCCAGCGCAGAGGCCAGGGCAAAGGCGCGATCCTCATCGCTGACCAGCGGGTCACGCGCCGCGTAGACCGCACTTTCCAATGCGGTCTCCGGCACGAAGTCCGGACTGTTGACGAGCGTCAGGAAGAGGGACCGGTAAGTCCGGTCCGGAAGCAGTCCGGCGGCGGCTGCCTGCGCCGCAGCTTCCACGCGCAGCCTGTCCGGCAAATTGGGGTGCTCGGCCATTGCGGCCGCCAGGTCAGGCCGGCTGTCAGGGATCGGGGAGTCCGGCGGGACCAGCCCGGCTTCTGCGGAAATGGCCAGGTTGAGGCCGGAGGAGAAATCGGCCTCCGGCGGCTCCGGCAACTCTCCGGACGCCGCAAAGACCGCCGACAAGAGCCAGGAATCGACCGCGTCCTGCTGCAACGCCATCTCGATGGCCAGTTCTGCCCCGGCCGTGTTGCCGCGCAGCGCCGCACAGACAGCGCGCAGTTTGGCCCAGTATCCGGTCATCCGGTCCGGATCATCCAGCATGTTGCAGGCCGTGGCTTCATTGCCCAGGGCCAGGTTCAGATCCGCAACAATCTCGTCGGCATCCAGCCCCGGAGGTGGCGTCTCGAGACGAGCCATCAGGCTGGCCGCCGCCTCGGCCTCGCCGAGTTCATACATGATGCGGGCGCGCTCTGCCCGCAGCGCCGGCTCCTGCGCGCCGGGGGGCGGCGCGGCCGGGGACAGGGCCATGCGGCGCATCAATGTGCGCTCTGCCGGGGTCAGGCCATGTGTCCGCACGTCCCGCATCAGCGGCAGAAGGTCATCGGCATCGGACGCGCTCCACATGTCTGTGGACAGCGACGGTTCACCGGCTTCCAGAAAGCTCATGCCCCACGGATTCACCAGGCCCAGGCCGGAATCCTCGATCTGCGCCTCGGCCGTCAGGGCGACCGACCCGATCAGCGCGGCGGCGGCCAGCCCCCTAAAGGACATTGTCCACCTCAATGCGGACTTCACCGGGTTCCGGCTTGCCCTTTGCGGCCTGTCCGCCCAGCCACCAGGCAGCGCCCAGGACCAGGATAATCAGCAGGCCCAGAAGAATGAGAAACTTGCGCATGGAATAAGACCCTTGGATACAGATTTCCGGCGCTGGATTGCGAAGGCGCCGCAGCAACTATAGGACAAGTACCCAACAGAGCCTGAAAGTCCAGAATGCCATCTGACAGTGACAGTTCGACAAATCCCGACAGCGAGACATTGCCCTACATGTCCCGGACGGTTGCGCTTGTCGGTTTGATGGGCGCAGGCAAGTCGACTGTGGGACGCCGTCTCGCCGAGAAGCTGGGCCGGAATTTCTATGACAGCGATACGGAAATCGAAAAGGCGGCAGGCCTGTCCATCACCGACATTTTTGCACTGCATGGGGAAGAGGATTTCCGCCGCGGCGAGCATCAGGTCTTGAAACGCCTTCTGGCGGAGCCTCCGCATGTGCTGGCCACGGGCGGCGGGGCCTATCTGAATGCGGAAACGCGGGCGCTGATGCGCGAAAATGCCGTGACGGTCTGGCTGAATGCAGATCTTGAAACCCTCTGGCGCCGTGTGCAGAAGCGCGACACCCGTCCGCTGCTCCGCCGGCCCGATGCCAAGGATGTGCTGACCAACCTGCTGGCAGAACGCGAACCGATCTATTCGCAGGCTGATCTCGTCGTGCCGTCAAAGGACGGCCCCCATGTAAACACCGTCAACGCCATCTACAGGGCCTTGCAGACTTGGACACCGAAGTGAACCTTACCGCCCCGCCGATTGAAACCGTGATCGTCGATCTCGGAGACCGCAGCTATGACATTCTGGTCGGCCATGGCGCGCTCGACCGGTTGGGCAGCCGCCTGTCCGGCATGCTCAAACAGCCCCGCGTGTTTGTCCTGACCGATGAGACGGTCGAGCGCCTGCACCGGCATCGGCTGGACGAGGCGCTCGGGCCAAGCGGCGTGGCCACGCATTGGCTGGCCCTGCCGCCGGGCGAGAAAACAAAATCCTTCTCCAATCTGGAGCATATTCTCGACTGGCTGCTGGAAGCGTCGGCAGACCGCGGGGATGTCGTGATCGCGCTGGGCGGCGGCGTCATCGGGGACATTACCGGGCTCGCGGCCAGCCTGATGAAACGCGGCATGAAATTCGTCCAGGTCCCGACGACGCTGCTTGCGCAGGTCGATTCCTCGGTCGGCGGAAAGACGGCCGTGAACACGCCGCGCGGCAAGAATCTCATCGGCGCCTTCTACCAGCCGCAACTCGTCATCGCGGACACGGCGCTGCTTGAAACCCTGCCGCCCCGCGAATTGCGCGCCGGCTATGCAGAGATCGTCAAATACGGCCTGATCAATGATGCCGGCTTCTTCGAGTGGCTCGAGCGTCATGGCAGCGACGTGCTGGCGCTGGACCCGAAGGCGATCGCCCACGCAGTGGCCACCAGCTGCCGCGCCAAGGCCGCCATTGTGGCCGAGGATGAACGCGAGACCGGCGTGCGCGCCCTGCTCAATCTCGGACATACGTTCGGCCATGCGCTGGAAGCGGCAAATGGCTACGGGCCGGACCTGCTGCACGGGGAAGGGGTGGCGATCGGCATGGCGTTGGCGTTCCGCTATGGCGCCAGCCAGGGCCTGACCCCGGCCGAAGACGCCGCGCGGGTCAGGGCGCATCTGGAGGCGTCCGGCCTCCCCGCCGCCATTCCCGGCCGGCAGGGCGGGCCCTATACGGCCAGCCGTCTCGTCTCGCTGATGCAGCAGGACAAGAAAGCGAGCGGCGGCCATGTGCCTCTCATCCTCGCGCGCGGCATCGGCCAGTCCTATATTCACAAGGATGCTGACCTTGCATCGGTCGAAACCTTCCTGCGGGGCGAGTTGCTGGAAGGCTGATCCTACACAATGAAAGTCGTTCCATGATTATCGGCTATGCTGTTTCCATTTTGCTGCTGCTTGGCATGTCAGCCTTCTTCTCCGGGTCTGAAACCGCCCTGACGGCGGCCTCGCGCGCGCGCATGCACCAGCTTGAAAAGGACGGCGACAAGCGCGCGGAAACCGTGAACCGACTGATCACCAATCGGGAAAACCTGATTGGCGCCATTCTGCTGGGCAACAATCTCGTCAACATCCTGGCCTCGGTTCTGGCCACATCGCTGTTCACGGCCCTGTTCGGTCAGGGGGGGCTGGCGCTGGCCATGGCGACCGCCGTAATGACGCTCCTGGTCCTTGTCTTTGCCGAAGTGCTGCCGAAAACCTATGCCATCACGCGGCCGGATTCGATGGCGATGAGCGTGGCCCGCCCGATCAGCGCCCTGGTCCTGGCGGTGTCCTGGTTCGTCGTGCTGATCCAGATGGTGGTGACCGTCACCCTGAAGATCCTGGGGCTCGGCGCCCCGGCGGAATCGGTGTCGGCGGAACAGGAAATTCGCGGCGCGATCGACCTGCATGCCTCGGAGGGCGGCGTGGCGGCGGAAGACCGGCTGCGCCTTGTCGGCGCGCTCGACCTGAAGGAGCTGACGGTCGAGGATGTCATGATCCACCGCAAGAACATCAAGATGCTGAACGCGGATCTCGAACCGCGTCAGCTGATCATGAAGGCGATGGCCAGCCCGCATACGCGCCTGCCGCTGTATCGCGGCGAGAAAGAGGAAATCGTCGGCATCCTGCACGCCAAGGATCTGCTGCGCGCGGCCCTGCCGCTGGGCGGCGACCTTTCTTCGCTCGATCTCGAAGGCCTGTTGCGCAAGCCCTGGTTCGTGCCGGAAACGACGCCGGTCCAGGACCAGCTGGACGCCTTCCTTCAGAAGCGCAGCCACTTCGCGCTGGTGGTGGATGAATACGGAGAACTGCAGGGCCTGATCACGCTGGAAGACATTCTGGAAGAGATTGTCGGCCACATTCACGATGAACACGATGTGGCGGTGCAGGGGGTGCGGCCCCAGCCGAACGGGTCTGTCAATGTCGATGGATGGGTGCCGATCCGGGATCTCAACCGCGCGACCGGCTGGAACCTGCCCGACGATGAGGCCGTGACGGTGGCGGGGCTGGTTATCCACGAGGCGCAGACCATTCCGGAACCGGGCCAGAGTTTCGTGTTTCACGGATACCGGTTCAACATCCTGCGCCGCCAGCGCAATCAGGTCACCGGTTTGAACGTATCAGAGGCCGAGACCAGCTGATCCCGTCTCGCGCCCGGCCATCTGAAGGCCGCGTGGCACATCCTCGTCGCATCCATTGGCTTTCAGCCAGGTCTTTTCCGACAGGGTGACAATATGCGCGGAATCCGGGTCCGGATCGTCCATGCCGATCACGGCCCATTCGCCCTTCAGGGTCGGCACATCATGCGACACCGGCACGAAGACAATCTCTCGGCCCGGCTGGCAGACCGTGTCCCGGATCCAGTGAAGCATGCCATAATTCAGCTGCTCGGATGTCGGGTCTGCCAGGGCTGGACCCGAAATAGCGGCGCTGGCCGCAGCGGCCAGCAGGATCATTCTTACCATCACCCGTTCTCCTCGACGGCTGTGGAATTAATGATCCAGTCATATTTCGGTTCCGGCCGGATTCGGTTTTTTTACGACTCAGGCCGCCTTCGCGTTGAGCGCCAGCGCGTGCAGTCCGGAATCGAACTCCGACTGCAGCACCATCATGATTGTGCGCTGCGTCTGCACGCGGGAAAGGCCTTCAAAGGCGGCGGAGGTGATTCGGACACTGTAATGGGTCTCACCGCCCGGGGCGGCCCCGGCATGTCCGGCATGCTTGTGGCTGTCATCGGTGATTTCCAGTTCAACCGGGTCAAACGCCTCGGTCAGAAGGTCACGAATTCGCGATAACCTGTCACTTGGCTGTGGCATCTTTAACCTGCACTCCTTATTATGCCGGGTCATGTCTGACGGTGACCCATTTTCCTATCGCGTGAAGTTCAAGGATATACGCGTCAAGCCTCCGAAGGACGAGGCCTCCCGCGCCCGTGCGCAGAAAACGCGTGTGTGCGACCACAAGGAGTGTGATCTGGAAGGCACCCATCCCGCGCCCAAGCGCAAGGGGAATGGCCGCCATTATTTCTGCCAGGCGCATGCCGCCGAGTACAATCGCAACTTCAATTTCTTCGAAGGCATGTCCGAAGCGGAAGCGGCGTCCTTTGCCCGTCAGGAACGGTTCGGGCACAAGCGCACCTGGAAATTCGGCACCGGCCCGCTCGGCGGTGACAAGAGCGCCCAGAAGCTGGACCCGCGCCGCTGGGCCGGCAGCCGCTTCTTCAACATGGATGATGTGGCCAGCGGCGAATCATCAGCATCCAGCCAGCGCAACACATTGCAGCGCCGCGCCCTGAAGGAGCTTGATCTCGACACCGATGCGAAGCCGGCCGAGATCCGGGCGCGCTATGCCGAATATGTCCGGCGGTTCCACCCGGATTCGAACAAGGGTGACCGCTCCTCGGAACACAAGCTGCAGCGCGTGCTGCGCGCCGGCAAGCTGCTCAAGGCGGCCGGCCTGATGAAAGGCTGAGATGCACGACCTCCTCGTCATCGGAGGCGGGATCAATGGCACCGGCATCGCGCGTGACGCGGCCGGCCGGGGTCTGGACGTTGTCCTGTGCGAGAAGGATGACCTTGCCCAGCACACATCCTCATCCAGCACCAAGCTGATCCATGGCGGCCTGCGCTATCTCGAACAATATGATTTCAGCCTGGTCAGGAAAGCGCTGATCGAGCGGGAAATCCTGCTTCGGGCGGCGCCGCACATCATCTGGCCGATGCGGTTCGTGCTACCCCACCACAAGGAATTGCGGCCAGCCTGGCTGATCCGCCTGGGCCTGTTCATTTACGACCATCTGGGCGGCCGTAAGCTGTTGCCGCCCACCTCCACGCTGCGCCGCCGCTCGACCGATCGGCTCGACCCGCTGAAGCCGGACTACCGGCTTGCCTTCGAATATTCCGACTGCTGGGTCGAGGATTCCCGGCTGGTCGTTCTGAATGCCGTCGATGCGCGCGCCCGCGGCGCAGACATCCTGACCCGCACAAGGTGCACGGATCTGATCCGGCATGCCGACCATTGGGAAGCCGTGCTGGAGCGCGACGGACACAGCGAGACGCGCACATTCAAGGCGGTGGTCAATGCCGCCGGTGCCTGGGTGGACGATGTCCTGGGGCTGGATTCCGGACAGCCGGAGGAAGCCCACCTGCGCCTTGTGAAGGGCAGCCACATCATCGTGCCCCGATGGCATGAAGGCGATCATGCCTATTTCTTCCAGAATGGCGATGGCCGCATCATGTTCGCCATCCCCTATGAGCGCGGGGCATTCACGCTGATCGGCACCACCGATGTGCCCTATGATGCAGATCGCGACCGGGTCGAAATCACCGCGGACGAGATCGACTATCTCTGCGCCGGCGCCAGCGAATACTACAATCGCGCCATCACGCCCGACGATGTGGTGGCAACCTATTCCGGTGTGCGCCCGCTCTATGATGACCATGCGGCCAATGCGTCAAAGGTCACGCGCGACTATGTGCTGAAACGCGATGACACGGAGGGTGCGCCTATCCTCTCGGTGTTCGGCGGGAAGATCACGACCTATCGCGAACTTGCCGAAGATGCGCTGCACACGCTGAAGGACGTGTATCCAGGAATGGGCCGGGACTGGACGGAACAGGCCAGCCTGCCGGGCGGCGACATTCCCGGCGCCGATTTCGATGCCTTTCTGGCCGGCCTGACACAGGCCTATCCCAAGATGGGCCCCGATCTCCTGTCGCGGCTCGCCCGCGCCTATGGCACTCGGGTCCGGGCCGTGCTGCAGGACGCGCAGACCGAGGCGGAGCTGGGTGTTCAGTTCGGCGGCGGGCTGACCGAGGCGGAGGTGCGCTACCTCCAGGCAGAGGAATTTGTCGAAACCGCCGAAGATGTGCTCTGGCGCCGCTCCAGGCTGGGCCTGCACATGGATGCGGCGCAGCAACAGGCGCTGTCGGACTGGTTCACGGCGCAGGCCCCTGACGGGCCATGACTGAAAGCCCGGCAGGCTGCGCAAGCAGGCAGCAGGGCAGGACATTCTGCAGGCCGCGCTGATTCGCCCGTGCCGGCTTGGTAGACAGGCGAACGGGTCTATGGTCAAAGGCGCGCATCGGATTGTCGCGGCCGGGGCCGCCATGTGAGATACTGAAGATGACCAAAGGCTTGGTAACTGTTTTCGGCGGATCGGGGTTCATCGGTCGCTATGCTGCTCGTCAGCTGGTGAAGAAGGGCTGGCGCGTGCGCGTGGCTTGCCGGCATGTGAACACGGCCGGTGACGTGCGTCTGGCGGGCCCGCCCGGATGGGTCGACATCATGCAGGCCAACATCCGCAACCGGGCCTCCATCGAGCGCGCGCTTGAAGGCGCCGATGCCGTGGTGAACCTGGTCGGGATCATGTTCGAAAAGGGAGCGCAGACCTTTGACGGGTCGCAGGCCGAAGGGGCTGCCCTGCTGGCAGACGTCGCTGCCGGAAAGGGCATCACCCGGTTCGTCCAGGTGTCGGCCATTGGCGCGGACGCGGAATCGGCTTCGGACTATGCGCGCACCAAGGCGGAAGCCGAAGCGGCGGTGCGTGACTCGGTGCCGACGGCTACCATCCTGCGCCCGTCCATCGTGTTTGCGTCGGAAGATGAATTCTTCAATCGGTTTGCCGCCCTGGCAAGTTCCCCGGCAATGAGTGTTTTCCCGGTCCTGCCCGCCATTGGCGGCGGCAAGACACGGTTCCAGCCGGTCTATGCCGGTGATGTGGCCGAGGCGATTGCAATTGCCGTCGATGATGCCGGCACGGCGGGCAAGACCTACGAGCTGGGCGGCCCGCGCACCTACACGTTCAACGAACTCTATGACGTGATTCTGGAGACGATTGACCGCAAGCGGTTCAAGGCGCCCCTGCCATTCTTCGTCGCCAAACCGATGGGGTATCTGACGGCGGCCGTCTGGCGCTACATTCCGCCCTTCTCCTGGGGCTTTCTGGGCGATCCGCCGCTGACAGGCGATCAGGTCGAGCTGCTCAAGTCAGACAATGTCGTTGCCGAAGATGCCCTGACCCTCGAGGATCTGGGCGTGACGGAACTGGAATCCGTTGAAGCGATTGTGCCGACCTATCTCTGGCGCTTCCGCGACTATGGCGAGTTCCACAAGGCGTCCGAAGCCTAGGGCCTCAGAACAGGCCGACCAGCGGCGATCCCAGCACCAGCACGGCGCCCAGCCCGAACCGGTACAGGACGAAGGGCAGGAAGCTCATCCGGCTGAGCAGCGACATCAGGAACCAGATGGACGCCAGGCCGGTGATGAAGGCGATGGCGGCAACCACCAGGCCATCCTGGATCGTCAGCGCGGTCGTGCCCGCATCCGCCGAAACCAGGCCCATGGCGCCGTAGAGGCCCGCCGCGGCCAGAATTGGGGCTCCGATCAGCATCGAGAACCGGGCCGCTTCGGTTCGGTCATACCCGAATGCGCGGGCAGCGGTCATCGTGATGCCCGACCGGCTGGTGCCGGGCAGGATCGCGGCGATTGCCTGTGTCGCCCCGATCAGGAAGGCATGCCAGAGGGTCATGTCCTCTTCCCGGCGGTCGCGCCCCCCGGCCACATCTGCCCACCAGAGCAGGGCCCCGAACAGAATGGTTGTGGCGGCCACGACATACACGCTTCGCATCGATTCCAGCAGCGTCTCGGGCAGCAGCTTCTCATAGGCAAAGGCGGCCAACAGCGCGACGGGCGTTGCGACAATGACAGCCAGGGCCAGCCGGGCGCCTTTTGACAGGGGATTTCGGGATATGGGCGCCGCGCAAAGTTCAAATCCGCCCGCCACGGCGCTTGCCACATCCTTCCGGAAATAGATCAGCATCGCGGCCAGCGTGCCGAGATTTGAGACCGCATTGATCAGGAGTTCATCTGTCGGGCTCGCCTCGAAGAAATCGGCGGCCAGCAACACATGCCCGGAAGAGGAAATGGGCAGCCATTCCGTCGTGCCCTGAAGCAGGGCGATAATGGCAAGCTGTAACAGGGTCATCAGTTTGGCCCGATTGTTTGAAACAGCTTCCTGACTAACCGAATTTGGCCAAACTGCCACCCAGGTCAAGTAGATCAAAATGATATGTTGTGTTGAGAACTCTTATCAATGGCGTCGATATTCGCCTTTTTGTTCACATTAAACAGATCAAAATAATATTGAGTGGGTGGAATGCGCTTGCAGAGGCTGTGAGAAAGACCTAATCCCGTCTCTCCAGAGCAGGGAGCGCCGGAAATGGCTGAGAAGATGCTGAAATTCACCAAGGTCGAGCGGAGCATGCCGTCAAAACGGTCTGCGACCGATCGCAAGGATGACTTCCACGAAATCTATGCCGAGTTCAGCACCGACAAGGCCCGCGAGCAGGCAACGCGGTGCTCTCAATGCGGCGTGCCGTTCTGCCAGCAGGGCTGCCCGCTTTCCAACAATATCCCGGACTGGCTGAAACTGGCAGCCGAGAACCGGCTGGAAGAGGCCTATCAGGTCTCGTCTGCAACCAACAACATGCCGGAAATCTGCGGCCGCATCTGCCCCCAGGACCGTCTGTGCGAAGGCATCTGCACGATTGAACAATCCGGGCATGGCACCGTCACGATCGGCTCCATCGAGAAATACATCACCGACAATGCCTGGGAGCAGGGCTGGGTCACGCCCATCAAGCCGCCGCGCGAGCGCGCACAGTCGGCGGGCATCATCGGAGCGGGCCCCGCAGGGCTGGCCGCAGCGGAACAGCTGCGCCGCAAGGGCTATCAGGTCACGATTTATGATGCCTATGACCGGGGCGGCGGACTGCTCGTTTATGGAATTCCGGGCTTCAAGCTGGAGAAGGATGTCGTCGAGCGCCGCATCAAGCGGCTGGAAGACTCCGGAATCCAGTTCAAATTCAACACGCGCGTGGGCGAAACGGTTTCACTTGCCACGCTGCGGGCAGAGCATGACACGGTGCTGATCGCGACGGGCGTCTATGCGGCCAAGGATCTCAAATGCCCGGGCAGTGGCGCTTCGGGCGTCTATCCGGCGCTGGAATACCTGACCGCTTCCAACCGCAAGAATTTCGGCGACGCCGTGCCCGCCTATGATGAGGGCGCCCTGAATGCCGATGGCAAGCGGGTTGTGGTGATCGGCGGCGGCGACACGGCAATGGATTGCGTGCGGACAGCCATTCGACAGGGCGCGAAATCCGTCACCTGCCTGTATCGCCGCGACCGCGCCAACATGCCGGGCAGCCAGCGCGAAGTGGCCAATGCGGAAGAAGAGGGCGTCAAGTTCGAATGGCTCGCCTCACCCGAGGCCATTCTCGACACGAAGGCCGGCAAGGTGAAAGCCGTCAAGGCCAGCCGCATGAAGCTGGGAGAGCCGGACGCCTCCGGGCGCCAGTCGCCCGTCAAGACCGGAGAGACGTTCGATCTCAAGGCCGACATGGTGATCAAGGCGCTGGGCTTCGACCCGGAAGACCTGCCGGAACTGTTTGGCGAAGAGACGTTGACCGTCAATCGCTGGGGCGCCGTGCGTGTCGACTATGCGACCATGGAAACCAGCCTGCCCGGAGTCTATGCGGCCGGCGACATTGTTCGCGGCGCATCGCTCGTGGTGTGGGCAATCAAGGATGGCCGGGATGCGGCCGAAGCAATGCACAAGGCCATGAAGGCCGCAGAGCGCGCCGGTAAAGTGGCGGCGGAGTGATCAGATGTCAGACTATGTAAAGCAGTATGAAGCCAATCGCCAGCGCCTGATCGACGGCCATGCCTATGATCCGGAGTTCGAACATGATGCCTGCGGCGTCGGCCTCGTCGCGGCGCTGGACGGCAAGCCTCGCCGGGAAATCGTCGAAATGGGCATCGAGGCCCTGAAAAATGTCTGGCATCGCGGCGCGGTGGACGCAGACGGCAAGACAGGCGACGGTGCCGGCATCCGCGTCGAAGTACCCCAGGATTTCTTCCGCGAGCATGTGACCCGCACCGGGCACAACCCGACCGATGATCCGATCTGCGTCGGACAGATCTTCCTGCCGCGCACGGACTTTGCCGCCCAGGAAGCGGCCCGGACGCTGGTGGAAACCGAAGTGCTGCATTTCGGCTTCTACATCTATGGCTGGCGTCAGCCGCCGGTCGATGTCACGGTGATCGGCCAGAAGGCCAAGGACACGCGGCCAGCCATCGAACAGATCATGTTCCGCGACGCGATGGGCCGCAGCCCGGAAGATCTGGAGCGCGCCCTCTATATCTGCCGCCGGCGGATCGAGCGCCGTGCGCGCGAAGCGGCCATTCCGTCCTTCTATGTCTGCTCGCTCAGCCATGCCTCGCTGATCTACAAGGGCATGTTTCTGGCGCAGGACATCGACAATTTCTATCTCGACCTGAAGGATGAGCGTTTCGTCTCGGCCTTCGCCATTTACCACCAGCGCTATTCGACCAACACTTTCCCGCAATGGTCACTCGCCCAGCCCTTCCGCATGATCGCGCACAATGGCGAAATCAATACGGTGCGCGGCAACAAGAACTGGATGAAGAGCCACGAGATCCGCATGGTCTCCGAAGCCTTCGGGGAACATGTCGATGATGTGAAGCCGGTCATTCCGGATGGCACATCGGATTCCGGCGCGCTGGATTCCGTGTTCGAAATCCTGTGCAAGTCGGGCCGGTCTGCCCCGATGGCCAAGGCAATGCTGATCCCGGAAGCCTGGTCGAAGCGCGATTCGGTGATGCCGACATCGCACCAGGCCCTGTATGACTACTGCAACTCCGTCATGGAGCCGTGGGACGGCCCGGCCGGGATCGCCGCCTATGATGGCCGCTGGGCGATTGCCGGACTGGACCGGAACGGCCTGCGTCCGCTGCGGTATGCCCTGACGGCCGACGGCATTCTTGCGGTCGGCTCCGAAGCCGGCATGTGCCCGCTGGGCGATCATGAAGTGACCAAGCGCGGCCTGATCCAGGCCGGCGGCATGATTGCGGCAGACCTGAAGACAGGCAAGTTCTACGAACATCGTGAACTGATCGACCTTCTCGCCGGCAAGGCACCCTATGAGGAGTGGCTGAAGGCGGTCACCGAACTGGAGCCGGAAATCGGTCCGGGGCCGGAACCCCTGATGTTCAACAAGGAAGACCTGCTGCGCCGACAGACGGCTGCGGGCTATACGCTCGAAACGCTGGAACTGATCCTCGCCCCGATGGCCGAGGGCGGCAAGGAAGCTATCGGGTCGATGGGCGATGACACGGCAACGGCCGTGCTGTCCTATTCCTACCGCCCGATGAGCCATTTCTTCCGGCAGAATTTCAGCCAGGTGACCAACCCGCCGGTTGACCCGCTGCGGGAAGAGCGTGTCATGAGCCTGAAGACCCGGTTCAAGAATCTCGGAAACGTGCTGGATACGGACAAGTCGCAACAGGAAGTCTTCGTCCTCGAAAGCCCCGTACTGACGAACGGCATGTATGACCGCCTGATTGACCGGCTCGGCGTCGGTACGGCGGAAATCGACTGTACGTTCGAGGAAAGTGCTGCGTCCGGTGACGGAACGGCGCTGAAGGAAGCCCTCAGCCGGATCCGCCGGGAAGCCGAGGATGCGGTCCGCGAAGGACGCGAACACATCATCCTGACCGATCAGTACCAGTCGGCCGACAAGATTGCCATTCCGATGATCCTGGCAACCGGCGCCGTGCACTCGCACCTCGTCGCCCAGGGCCTGCGGACCTTCTGTTCGATCACGGTCCGGTCTGCTGAATGTCTTGATACGCATTATTTCGCCGTTCTCGTCGGTGTGGGTGCCACTTGCGTCAATGCCTATCTGGCGCAGGACATCATAGCCGACCGGCAGGCCCGCGGCCTGTTCGGCGACATGTCGCTCAATGACTGCGTCCTGAACTTCAAGAAGGCCATCGAGGCGGGCCTGCTCAAGATCATGTCCAAGATGGGCATCTCGGTGATCTCGTCCTATCGCGGTGGATACAATTTCGAGGCGCTCGGCCTGTCGCGCGCGCTCGTGGCGGATTATTTCCCCGGCATGAACAGCCGGATTTCCGGCCTCGGCCTGGCCGGTCTGGAGGAGAATGCGCTGGTCCGTCACGAAGCCGCCTTCGACGAGGATGTCGTCTCCCTGCCAGTCGGTGGCTTCTATCGCCTGCGTGCGTCCGAAGAGCCGCACGCCCTGGACGGCAATCTGATCCATACGCTTCAGGCAGCCTGTGACCGGGGCGACTATTCGATCTATCGCAAATATGTCGAAGCCGTACACGGACGGGATCCGATCCAGCTGCGCGACCTTCTGGACTTCAAGCCCGCCGGCGCGCCGGTGCCGGTCTCCAGCGTCCAGTCGATCAACGAGATTCGCAAGCGTTTCGTCACGCCCGGCATGTCGCTCGGTGCGCTCAGCCCGGAAGCGCATGGCACGCTGAACGTCGCCATGAACCGGATCGGCGCCAAGTCGGTTTCCGGGGAAGGCGGCGAAGACCGCGCCCGGTTCCGGCCGCTGCCCAATGGCGACAACATGAACTCCGCCGTCAAGCAGGTCGCGTCCGGCCGCTTCGGTGTGACCGCGGAATATCTCAATCAGTGCCGCGAGATCGAAATCAAGATCGCCCAGGGCGCCAAGCCCGGGGAAGGGGGCCAGCTGCCCGGCTTCAAGGTGACGGAGCTGATCGCGAAACTGCGCCATGCCACGCCCGGCGTGACGCTGATCTCGCCGCCGCCCCACCATGACATCTATTCCATCGAGGATCTGGCCCAGCTGATCTATGATCTGAAACAGATCAATCCCGATGCGCGGGTTTGCGTGAAACTCGTCGCCCAGTCCGGGGTCGGCACGGTGGCGGCCGGTGTGGCCAAGGCAAAGGCCGACGTCATCCTGATCGCCGGCGGTGTGGGCGGCACAGGCGCCAGCCCGCAGACCTCGATCAAATATGCCGGCCTGCCCTGGGAACTCGGCCTGGCCGAAGGGCACCAGATCCTGTCGCTCAACAATCTGCGCAACAAGGTCACGCTGCGCACCGATGGCGGCCTGCGCACTGGCCGGGACATCGTCATCGCGGCCATGCTGGGTGCGGAAGAATACGGCATCGGCACGGCCGCGCTCGTGGCCATGGGGTGCATCATGGTGCGCCAGTGCCACTCGAACACCTGCCCGGTCGGCGTGTGCGTTCAGGATGAAGCCCTGCGGGCCCGGTTCACCGGCTCTCCCGAAAAGGTCGTCAATCTGATGAGTTTCATTGCCGAAGACGTGCGCGAAATCCTCGCCTCGCTCGGCCTGAAATCGCTGGACGAGGCCATCGGACGCACGGATCTGCTGACCCAGGTCAGCCGCGGCTCCACGCATCTGGACGATCTCGATCTCAATCCGCTCCTCGTTCAGGTCGACACCGAAACACCGGTCGTCTACCAGCCGAACCGCCGGGAAGAGGTGCCGGACACGCTCGATGCACAGATCCTGCGCGACGCGGAGCCCTTCTTCGAACGCGGCGAGAAGATGCAGCTCGAATATGGGGTGCAGAACACGATGCGGGCCATCGGGGCACGGTCGAGTTCTGCCATCACGCGGAAGTTCGGCATGCAGGCCTTGCCGGAAGGACGCCTGCATATCCGCCTCGAAGGGTCTGCCGGTCAGTCGCTCGGCGCCTTCTCGGTCCAGGGCCTCCTGCTGGAAGTGATCGGCGATGCCAATGACTATGTCGGCAAGGGCCTGTCAGGTGCCTCCATCGTGGTGTCGCCCCGCCCGAAAGAGCGGCACCGCGCCGGAGATGCCATCATCGGCAATACCTGCCTGTATGGCGCGACTGCGGGCAAGCTCTTTGCGGCCGGTACCGCTGGCGTCCGCTTTGCGGTTCGCAATTCCGGTGCAGTCACCGTCATCGAAGGCTGCGGGGCCAATGGCTGCGAATACATGACAGGCGGCAAGGCCGTGATCCTCGGACCGGTCGGCGACAATTTCGGCGCCGGCATGACGGGCGGCACGGCCTATATCTGGGATCCGGACAAGCAATTCGATCGCGTGGCCAATCCGGACGCGATCGACTGGTATCCCCTGTCTGACATGAAGGCAGAATATGTCGCTGAGGCCCGCACCCTGATCGAGGAACATTTCAAGCGCACCAAATCGCCGCGCGCGAAGGACATTCTCGAGGATTGGGACACATCGGTCCAGGACATCCTGATGATCGTCCCGAAAGAGATCGCACATCTCCTGCTGGGCGATGCGAAGCCCAAGGCGGGCAAGAAAGCGGCGGCCAAGGCCTGATCAGAAAAGCCCCCGGATCGCTCCGGGGGCTTTTTCGCATCATTCCGGTTTCTTGCGGCGTATCCGTGGCCAGACCAGTTTCAGCCAGATCCAGAGGAAGACGCCAATCAGGATCAGCCAGGGAAGGCCGACCGCGAAGGCCGTGATGACGGCGGCCAGCGCGCTTGACAGATTATAGAAGAAATCTCCGAACGCATTTGCAATCGGCGACAATGCGCCCTGCGAGACGGGATTTCGTTTCGTCTCGTAACTGATGCTCAGCTGACTCATGTCGACGCGGATCATCAGGGCCTTGAGCGACGATTTCAGGGAATCGATTTCGCCATTGACCCGGGCCAGTTCACGTTCCGTGGCCAGAAGGTCTCCCAGCTCTCCTTCCCGATTGGCCAGCAACTCCTCCAGACGTTTCTGCAGGGTTTGCTGGGCGTTCAGGCGGGCATCCGTGTCGATGATGGAAACGGTCAGGTCTTCGGCCGTGGTCTGCCGGTTGCTGACCTCGCCATTGGCCTGCTCGGCTTCCTCGTCGATCCCGTTGAGGAAGGTTTCAATCCAGTCCGGCGTGGCCCGCAATTGCAGGGATGCCGAGGCCTCGTCTTCCGAATAGGTGTTGAACCAGGAATTTGTCACGATGCAGACAGAGGGCCCGGCGGCATTGCACGCGGCCACATGGCCCTGCATGACGGGTTCGATCTGTTTCACCGGCAGGCGCAGGCCGAGGGAATGCGAATAGGCAATATATTGCCGGGCGGCCGGTTCGGATGGTGCAGTGCCGCCCCCCGATTTCGCATAGGCCTCGCCCATCGCCATATCCTGTTCCATCGTGGGCGATGGCGCGGGCATGATAAAGCGCTCCACGGATTCGCTGCCGGGTCCGCCGCAGGCTGCCAGCAACAGCGCGGCGGCGATAGTTGGTAGTTTGAGTTTCATCTGGTCCCTCCACGTCCGGGCAGACTTCCACATGAAACCGGCAAAATGGCAAGATCACGATGGAAATCGGGCAGGGATCAGGGGCGGAACCCCGTGCGCCGCTCGCCCGGCTCCAGCGTGCGCCAGGCATGCCGGATGAAATCAACCAGCAGCGGGCGGGTGTCGCGCGGGTCGATGATTTCCTCGGCATAGAAGGATTCCGCCGTCCGGAACGGAGACCGGATCGCGTCGAATTTCTTGTAGAGCTGGGCTTTCAGGGCTTCGGGGTCTTCGGCTTCGGCCAGTTCCTTGCGGAAGGCAGCCTCGATGCCGCCCGCCATGGGCAGGCTGCCCCAGTCCCCGCTGGGCCAGCAATAGCGCCATTTTGTCCGGCTCTGATTCATCATGGCAGACCCGGCCAGGCCATAGGCTTTCCGGATCACGACAGAACAGACCGGCACATCGGCCTGATAGATCGCCGTCATGGCCCGTACGCCCGCGCGGGTCACGCCGGCCGTTTCGGCTTTCACGCCGACGGCAAAGCCCGGGCAATCGACAAAGTGCACGACGGGCAGATGGAATTGCGAGCAGAGATCCATGTGCCGGGTGACCTTGTCACAGACATCGGCCGTCCAGGCCCCGTCCAGGAAGAACGGGTCGCCGGCCAGGATGCCGACCGGATACCCGTCCAGCCGGGCAAAACCACAGACAATGCCGCGGCCCCAATCATGGCCGATCTCGAAAAAGCTGCCCCGGTCGACCGCCGCATCGATGATCTTGCGGGGCTTGTAGGGGGTCTTGCCATCGGTCGGCACAATGGACAGCAGGCTTTCCTCGCGCCGGTCCGGAGAATCGGCCGTCGGCGTGCGGGCAGGCAGTTCGTGTACGGAGGCCGGCAGGTAGGACAGGAAGCGGCGGGCCGTCTCGAAAGCGTCGGCTTCCGTGTCGACAACATTGTCGACCGTGCCGTTCTGCCCCTGAATCTTCCAGCCACCCAATTCTTCCTTGGTCACATCCTCGCCCAGTGCAATGGCAACCGGCGGGCCTGCCACAAACACCTGGCTGAGTTCCTTGACCATGACGGAGAAATGGCTGGCTGCGACCCGGCCCGCGCCCATCCCGGCGCAGGGGCCAAGCGCCAGGGAGACAAAGGGTACTTGTGTCAGGCCATGCGTGATCTCGTTCCAGCCGGGCGTCTCGGGAATATAGGTGCGCGGGTCTTTCTCCAGCATCTTGACCGACCCGCCGCCGCCTGTGCCATCAATCATCTGGACCAGGGGCAGGCGGTATTCCGCCGCCATCTTGATGGCCTGAACCATCTTCTGCCAGATTGAGGCATCGGCCGCGCCGCCACGCACGGTGAAATCATCGGCCAGTATGACGGTGGAACGCCCGTCCAGCGTTGCCCGTCCCATAACTGAGTTCGAAGGCATGAAACTGTCGAGGTCGTCATCCGGCCCGTAGGTTGCCTTGCCTGCGATCTTTCCGATCTCGTGGAAACTTCCCGGATCGGCCAGGAAGGCGACCCGCTCGCGCACAGTCAGCTTGCCGCGTCCACGCTGCCGTGAAACCGGCTCCTCGCCGCCCATTTTCTCTGCCAGCCGTTCCCGGCGACGCAGTTCTTCAATCGATTCTTGCCAACTCATGCCGGTCAAATTCCATGCTTCCGCTACGCTAGGTCAAGCTGATTTGAAAATGTGAGCAATCTTCGGGTCCGGGCCTGCAACTGAATTGAATCAAGGGAATCTGCGGTTCACAGGCTTGCAATATGGCGGAAGGCCCGGCTTTATCCCTTCAAGTCCATTCAAGGAGGAATTCAATGGATCTCGCAGAACTCACGTCCAAGGCCGACTCCGCAGTCGAGGCCGGCGGCGACTTCACGAAAAAGGTGAAATTCGATTTCGGTGACGCCGGCAAGCTGTTCATCGACGGTGTCGCAGGCAAGGCCGACAATTCGGACTCCGACGCCGACGCAACCATCAAGGTCAACTGGGACGACTTCGTGAAGATTTCCGAAGGCGCCATGGACCCGACAATGGCCTTCATGCAGGGCAAGCTGAAAGTTGAAGGTGACATGTCCGTTGCCATGCAGCTGCAGAACCTGATGAAGAAATTCAGCTAGTCCGCTGGAACAAACTTGATCTCTGAAGCCGTCCGGGGAACCCTTGGGCGGCTTCTTTACATTCGCAGGCCCGGCATGACCGACACTTCAGACCTCCCGGACGAATCCTTCGTCCTCATCCCCGGCAACCCGCCGCCACAGGGCGCGGAAATTGTCTGGTTCAAGGGCAGCGCCGGACGGAACCTCCGGGCCTGTGTGGCCCCGGCCCTGTCTAAATCCGATCCCCGCGGCACCGTGATTGTCTGTCCCGGGCGGACCGAATTCATCGAGAAATATTTCGAGGTCGGGCGCGAGCTTCAGGCCATGGGATTTGCCGTCGTCATTCTTGACTGGCCAGGGCAGGGACTGTCCGAACGCCTGCTGGATGATACGAAAAAGGGGCATATCGACCGGTTCGAGACCTTCATGGGCGCGCTGGCCCGGGGGCTGGAACAGCTCGAGGATCGTCTGCCTCGGCCCCATGTGTCACTGGCTCATTCCATGGGCGGGGCCATCGCGCTCGCCACGATCTCGCAGGGCCTGGTCAAGGTGGATGCCGCCGCCTTTTGCGCCCCGATGTGGGGCCTGAAGTCGCGCTTCCTGGGCATGCGCTACCTGGTCTGGGCGATGCGGGCGACCGGGCGCGCAGGCGATTACGCAATCCAGCCCGGCCCGCCGGAAACGTTCGAGACCAATATCGTCACCCACGACAAGAAACACTGGCAAATGCAACGCGACCTGATCGAGGCCCGGCCCGATCTGGAACTGGGGCCGGTCACCTGGGGCTGGCTCGGTGCCTCGCTGAACATTCTCGACACCTTCACCAAGCCGAAGACGCTCGCCCAGGTGACGATCCCGGTCTTTGTGGCCTCGGCCGAAGAGGAACAATTGGTCGACAATGCCGCGCACGAGAAGATCTGTGCCCGGCTGCCGGATTGTGAACACGTGGTCGTCGAAGGCGCGATGCATGAAATCCTCATGGAGACCGAAGACCGCCGGAAAGAGTTCTGGGAGGGATTTCAGCGCCTGCTGCAGCGTGCAAGGATATAGAAAAAGAAACCCGAATGAGGAAACCCCATGCCCGTCCTGTCCACGTCCTGCATCCTGTCCCACTGGGCCGGCCAGCAGCCTGACCGCATTGCCATTGACCATGAAGGCGAGGCGGTCACCTGGGCACAGCTCGACGCGCACACCAACCGGCTCGCCCGGGCGTATCAGGCGCTGGGCGTCCGGCAGGATGATTTCGTCACCATTGCCCTGCCCAATGGCATCGAATTCTTCGCGGCCTGCTTTGCCGTGTGGAAGCTCGGCGCGACGCCCCAGCCGATTTCCGCGAAGCTCCCGAAACATGAGCGCGACCAGATCATCGAGCTTGGCAAACCGTCCCTGATCGTCGGCGTTGCGCCCGGCACCTATGCGCAGGCCGCCTCCGTCGCGGAAGGCTTTGCACCAGACCCCGCCCTGCCGGACACGCCGCTGCCGGAGCGCACGGCCGCCTCGCTGAAGGCGATGACCAGTGGCGGCTCCACCGGGCGTCCGAAACTCATCGTGTCCGCCGCTCCGGCTGCGTGGGACACGGAGCTTCCCTATCTCGAAATCCAGCAGCAGGGCGCCATGCTCGTGCCCGGCCCGCTTTACCATAACGGGCCCTTTGTCTGGGCCATGATCGCCCTGTTCCGGGGCTGCACGGTCGCCATCACCACCCGGTTCGATGCCGAGAAGACGCTGGCCACGATCGAGCGCCTGCAGATCGACATCGTCTACATGGTGCCGACCATGATGCGCCGCATCTGGGCCCTGCCGGAAGAGGTCCGTGCACGATATGACCTGTCCTGCCTGAAGACGCTCTGGCACCTCGCCGCGCCCTGTCCGGCCTGGCTGAAGGAATGCTTCATCGACTGGCTCGGGGCGGAGGTAATCTGGGAATTGTATGCCGGAACCGAAGGGCAGGGCACCACCATGATCCGCGGCGATGAATGGCTGGACCACAAGGGCTCGGTCGGCCGTCCGGTCGAGGCGTGCGAGATCAGGATTGTCGGCGAGTCAGGCGAAACGCTGCCGCCCGGCGAAGTCGGGGAAGTCTTCCTGCGGCCGCTGACCGGTCAGGGCTCCACCTATCGCTATATCGGCGCCGAAGCGAAATCCATCGAGGGCGGCTGGGAAAGCCTCGGCGATCTCGGCTGGATGGATGGTGATGGCTATCTCTATCTCACCGACCGGCTGTCGGACATGATCCTGTCCGGCGGGGCCAATATCTATCCGGCCGAGGTCGAGGCCGCCATCGACGCCTTTCCCGGCGTGCGCTCCTCGGCCGTGATCGGCCTGCCGGACGAGGATATGGGCGCGCGCCTGCATGCCATCATCGACCGACCGGAGGGGCCCGTGCCGGACGACACACTGACGGCCCACCTGGCAGAGCATCTCGTGCGCTACAAGATCCCGAAAAGCTTCGAATTCGTGCCAGACCCGGTTCGCGATGATGCCGGCAAGGTGCGGCGCAAGGCCCTGCGCGAGGCGCGGCTGGAAACCGCGTCCTGACCCCGCCGGCCCGCTTGACTTCCCCAACGGAGGCATAGGTCCCTTCAGGAAAACACTGGAGGAAACCACAATGAAAGTCGCCGCCGTCAAGAAGCCCGGAGGACCGGGAAATCTCGTCATCGAGGAACGCCCGGACCCGAAACCCGGTCCGGGAGAAATTCTCGTCCGGGTCCGGGCCAGCAGCCTGAACTATCATGATTTCGTGGTCGTCATGGGGGGCATCCCCACCGATGACGGACGCATTCCGATGTCGGACGGAGCCTGCGAGGTGCTGGAGGTCGGCGACGGCGTGACCCGGTTCGGCAAGGGCGACCGCGTGCTTTCCCTCTTCTTCCCCAACTGGCAGTCGGGCGAGATCGAGGCAGCCGGCTTCGACAAGGTGCCGGGCGATGGCGCTGACGGGTTCGGGGCGGAACTGGTCGTCGCGCCCGAAACCGCCTTCACCCGCATGCCGGACAGTTATTCCTACCGCGAGGCGGCAACCCTGCCCTGTGCCGCGCTGACCGCGTGGCGGGCCCTGATGGTCGAAGCGAAGGTCAAGCCGGGCGACTGGGTGCTGACCCAGGGCACGGGCGGCGTCTCGATCTTTGCGCTGCAGTTTGCCAAGGCCGCTGGGTGCCGCGTGATCTCGACATCCTCCTCCGATGCCAAGCTCGAACGCCTCAAGGCCCTGGGCGCGGATCATGTGATCAATTACAAGGATACGCCCGACTGGGGCAAGGCGGCGAAGAAGCTGACCGGCGGGCGCGGTGTGGACGAAGTCGTCGAGATCGGCGGGCCGGGCACGCTGGCCCAGTCCATCGCGGCCTGCCGTCCGGCCGGGCATATTTCGCTGATCGGTGTGCTGACCGGTGTCGCCGGGGAAGTCCCGACAGCGGCCCTGTTCTCGATGAACATCACGCTGTCGGGAATCACGGTCGGGTCACGGCGTCACCAGGAGGACATGATTGCCGCCATCGAGGCCAATGGCATCAAGCCCGTCCTGGACCAGGATTTCCCGCTCGATGACATCGCGGCCGCCTTTGCCCATCAGGCCAGCCAGCAGCATTTCGGCAAGATCACGCTGAGTGTCTAGCTTGCGATATATTGCGCGCCGTTCACCGTCATCGTGGCACCGGTGATGAACGCGGCGTCATCGCTGGACAGATAGGCGCACATCGACGCGATCTCCTCGGCCTTTCCAAGACGGCCGACGGGGATCGTGGCGATGATGCCTTCCAGCACCTTTTCCGGAACCGCCTGCACCATTTCCGTATCGATATAGCCCGGGCAGACCGTATTGACCGTGATGCCCTTCTTGGCGCCTTCCTGGGCGAGCGCCTTGGTGAAGCCGATCAGGCCGGCCTTCGCGGCGGAATAGTTCGCCTGGCCGAACTGGCCCTTCTGGCCATTGATCGACGAGATGTTGATGATCCGTCCCCAGCCGCGCTCGCGCATGCCTTCCCAGACCTGCCGGGTCACATTGAAGGCGGAGGTCAGATCGATGTCGATGACCTGTTGCCATTGTTCGCGTGTCATCTTGTGGAAGGGCGCGTCCCGCGTCACACCGGCATTGTTCACGACGATGTCGATGGGGCCCAAATCCTGCTCGATCTGCGCCAGGCCATCCGTAACCGCATCATAGTCAGCCACATCGAACTTGTAGCATTTGATGCCCAGTTCCTGCGCGCATTCATCCGCAGCCTGCTGGTTGCCGGCGAAATTCGCCGCAACGGTATATCCTTTGTTTTTCAGCGTCTCGCTGATGGCACGACCAATCCCGCGCGTGCCTCCCGTAACCAGTGCTACTCTCGCCATGACGATAATCCTCCCGTGTCGCTTGACGCCTGTCAGCTAGCCATCGTGGACCGGCGATAGCAATAGCACATTGGTCGCAAGGAAAATTTGTGCCAGACTTGCTGCATAGCACAAAAATTGCTTCGCCAATAACTGAAGCAGAGGGCAGGACATGGCCAAGGGAAATGGATCAGACGATCTGATCATCATCAAGAAATACGCGAACCGGCGTCTGTATGACACGTCGACCTCCTCCTATGTAACGCTGGACCATTTGTCGGACCTCGTCCGGGAAGGCCGGGAATTCGAGGTTCGGGACGCAAAATCGGGAGAAGACCTGACCCGTCAGGTGCTGACCCAGATCATCTTCGAGAACGAGACCAAGGGCGAAGGGGCGTTGCCGCTCAACTTCCTGCGCCAGCTGATCGGCTTCTATGGGGGCGGAGCGCAGGCCTTCCTGCCATCCTATCTGGAAATGTCGATGAACAGCTTTTCCGAGGCTCAGAAGGAATGGCGCAAGGCGGCCAATCCGATGAGCATGTTCGAACAACAGGCCAAGCGGAACATGGCAATGTTCGAGGAGGCGATGAAACTGTTCATGCCGACGCTGAAAGGCGCGCAGACCCGGACGGACTCGGCCGCGGCCAATCCGATGATGGAATACCAGGCCGAGGCGCTGGCCAGCATGCAGGCGCAAATGGCGGCCATCCAGAAACAGCTGGCCGACCTTTACGGCAAGGACTGACCGGTCCCGGTCTCACCAACGAAAAAGGCCCGCCGGAAGGCGGGCCTTTTTGTGTGCCAATCCGGAACAGCCGATCAGATGTCGCCGACACCGAAATCGCGCCGGGCAGACACGATCGTGACCACCACACCGGCCAGCACATCCAGAAGCGTCATCGCCATCAGGATGAAGAAGGTGGACGTGGCGAAATTCGGCAGCAGCAGGAACTGGATCAGGCAGACGATGAACAGGATCATCGAAACGGCGTGATTGATGATGGTCGCCGTGCCGGTCGACGTGGATTTCAGAATTTCCAGAAACAGGAAGATGACCGCCAGCAAGACGATCGCATCGCCCTTGGTCAGAACCCATTCGACCCCGGAAATCATCGGCAGGCCCATGAAACGGTCGCCCAGCAGCGACAGGATCGGGGCGGCATCGGCGCGCACGATCTCGCCGAACTCGTTGGCGGTTTCCACCGAGCCGCCGAACCCGACGGCCAGAAGATTGTAGAGCGCTACCGGGATGACCAATAGCGGGAAAATACCGAAGATTGCGCGCATGAAAGACCCCTTCCTGGTTCTGCCGCCAGCCACGCCACCTTCTTGGCGCCTCTGATCCCGTCGAGCAATGGCCGCGCCCGAAAGAGCGAATTTGGTGTTGCGGTCCATCGCGGACTTACCCGTCCTTTGTCAGCATTAAAATCACGTTTACCGTACTGGTCCGCATGTGGCGAGGGACTAATACGCCTGGGTCAGGAAAACGCGGAATGTGGCATCCGGCGACCCGGCGGTCAGGCCGAACAGGGCGCTGGTGCGCAGGGTCAGCGAGTCGGTCAGGGGCAGGGCGGCAAACGGGCCGACCAGATGGCTCTGCTCGGACACGGGCAAGAGGTCGCTTGCCGTGCCATAGGAATTGTAGAATTCGCCGCCAAGATCGATCCCCCCGTCAATTCGTCGGCTGACCTCGCCACGGGTCTGCAGGAAGGTCCCGGTCTCGCGTCCGGCGCCCGTCTGCTGACTGGCAATCACGGCAAATCGCGTGCGCAATGTGTCCGACAGACGGATCTGGTTCAGCCAGTGCACGGAGACCTGTCCGGGCCGGCCACTGTCACGCAGGCGCGCATCGAGGCGCAGGCCGGAGGCCCATTTCGCATTGTCCGGGGTAACCTGCCAGCGCAGCTCGCCCTGGACGAAATCGAAATCCATCGGCCGGTCGTCCGTGCGGCGCACCTGGACGACGCCGCGCAGCATGAGCGCGCCTGTCAGCGCCTGGTCGACATGGACCCGCTGGGCAAAGCCGTCGGCGTCCGGGTCATAGGCGGCCCGATAGCCGATCGCCCGGGCCCCCTCGGTCACGTCCGGCCCGGAAATGCCACTGGTCAGCTGGGCCAGCGCCCCCGGCGCGAGGCCGAACGAAACAAGGAATATCAATAGAAACGGAAGATGACGCATCCCCATTCTATGGCTGTATTGAATCTGTCTTTAAAGATCCAAAAATGTGTATTCGGTGCGTCAGGTTGACCCCGCTCCCGCTCCGCTCACCCCGGCAAAAGCCGGGGCCCCGCCCAATCGTCCTCTCTCTTCCGCATCTCCGGCGTACGCCGGAGCCCCCCTCGGCTGGCTTGGCACAAGGACGGCGAGAGACCCCGGCATCCGCCGGGGACACGGTGTTGTTGGTATCGGATGCGCCCTCTCCTACTGGCGTCACCCCCGACGCGCAGCGTCTGGGGGCCCATCACGGAATGGCGCCACGGAGCACGTCACACGCAATTGCGGGGATCACGTTCCCACACTCCCCACCCACCCCCAACCGCACCGACCCGAGATGGGCCCCCGGATGGCCTGCGGCCATCGGGGGTGACGACCTTTTGTGAGGAGAGAAAGACCTTTCCCAATCCGACGCACAACTTCCTGAGCAATACTCCACGCCTGCCCTTCCGGGAGCCGGATCAGGTACCGTTCTGGTCGGGAGGGCAGGGACAGGAAGGTGCGGGCCGGAGCAGCGGTCCGGTCCGCACCTAGGCAGGTCAGGCCAGGGTGAGCCTGCGAAAGCAGGTAGGGAACCCGCCTCGTCCGGCAGCCCGGAGCCTCGCGCTCCCGGATGGACTT
>Ga0189282_100239_pt1 | contig 40066 bp, 40 predicted proteins | sample N26C3minimetaG_FD_130328 | JGI IMG/M metagenome (GOLD analysis project Ga0189282, IMG submission 130328) | Marine microbial communities from the Costa Rica Dome - N26 C3 mini metaG | ecosystem: Environmental > Aquatic > Marine > Oceanic > Photic zone | place: Costa Rica: the Eastern Pacific... | reverse complement strand
ATGAACGCCTTCTGGGCGTCCGTGAACCGTGATGCTTTCATCGCTTCCGCTCCTGTCCAGCCAGGAAAATCATAGCGGAAAACTCTAACTCAGAACGGTCCAGTTTTCGGGCAGCAGATCAAGTCCCAAAATAGAAACTGACGGTCAAAGCAGGTGCAGTTTGCCCCCAAAGAGCCTCGGGCCATTGCTCAAGGCTCTTTGGTTGCTTTAGCTGGTCATCGGTAGAAATTCTTGCGAATATAAGAAAGGATGTCCCGGACATCATCCTCTGTCAGGTCTGGATTGCCACCAAGTGGGGGCATTGCAATATCAGCTCCAGGACGGTCAACACCCTCCACTATACTCTTGAGCAACACACTATTGCCCTTCTTAAGGGGACCCGAGCGAGAGGTAAAATCTGGCAAGCCCGGAATAGTTGGCTTACCATTCTCTCCGTGGCAAGCGACGCAAGTCTCTTCATATTTCTCTCTACCATTAGCCAAATCCCTCGGCGCCGCAAATGCGGTGAGAGGGAGAACCGAAGCCGCAAATAGAGCCAACGAAATGTGTTTCATCATATCGCGCCCCTACTTATTGCTTGCTTGAAGGAAAGCCTTGATATCGCGAGCAACATCCCCCGGAATGTTGGCCCGCACACGCATATGCGTGACATCGACATGCCATTCTTCATCTGAGTTGTCCTGCGCGCTTTTCATATTGTGGCATCTCGCACAAGTCTTGGCCCATGCCTTCGCACCACGCGCAAACTGCATTGGGTCTTTCTGTGGCTCCGCAGGCTCTGCAGAAGCTACTCCAAACCCAACTGTGGCTAGTATGGCACCAATACAAGCCAACGCGACAAAATCACTTTTCTTGAACATCAGAATTTCTCCCAAAATCTAGAAGCCATAAGCAAGCTGAAGCTGAAGACGTGTATCGTCTGCACGCTCGCTAGCCATATAGTTGCGAAACTCGACGCCGCCTTTCACAACCACTGACGGAGTGAACCAATAGTTGAGGCCAAGATTGAAACGCTTTTCATTGGTCTCATCTTCAAGTTCATGATCGCCGGATGCACGAAATTCTCCATATCGCGCAACTGGTTCCAATCGCTGAATAAAAGGAGAGGTTGAGATGTCTGACAGTCGATAGGCTACTTGCGCATACCACGCCTTCCAGGACAATGGGGCCGGTTCGCCATGATCTGCGTCTCCGTCTCCGAAGCCATTGAGGCGGGCTTTCAGGTATTCTGTTCGGATATCCCAATTTCCGCCAGTATAGGCTGCATCGAAGCCCCAAAGCTTGTAGCGACTTTGCTGTACCTCCCCGAGGGCCAGTTCAGCCTGCTTCTTGGCTCTCCTAACAGCAATATCTTCGTGGCCTTCGTCAGTGTCATCTGCTTCCGGGGCGACCTTGGCAGTCAGAAATGAACCACCGATTTCAAGATCATCGAGGGGGAAGAAAGCCAGACGCCCGCTGATCGCTTTATTGCTGTTGTCATCACGGCCGAAGCCTTCTACTTCCACTCCATCATGTCCCGCACGTGGCCCATTTCCAACCGCGACCGAGTATGTGAACATGCGCTCACCAACAGGTATCCCGCCTCGCAGCATCAGCCCAACGTCACTGATCGGCTGGATACCTCCATGGCCAAAGCCGGCTGGCGCATTAAACGATCGGTTTATCCAGCTCGGATGTAGGCGCTCCTGAAATTGCCCTACTGGGCTCAAGAACTTGCCAGCGACCAGAACAGCATTGTCATGGAGGAGGAAGTCGAGCTGACTATACTCAAGGGCCATGTCGGTTTCGCCATCCAGGTTGGTCGAAACTTCGAACTCCGATTCAAAAAGAACCAGGTCTTTATATTGGAAGTGGAATGCTGGGTTGAACTTTCCACTTGTGAATGTGTCAGGATCTTCACCATCAGTGATTTCTACGCCGACATCGGCATAGCCGGCTAAGTGCCATGAGTTCGGGCGAACAATGTCCGAGGACGCGGTGGCATTTCTCGCCTGTTTTTCGGCACGCGCGGCGCGCTTCTCCGTTTGATCGGCCTTCTGGCTGGTTTCGGCCAATTGTGCTTTCAACTGTTGCAGCTCGGCTTCCAGAGCGTTTAGCCGTTCCAGTAACTTCGTTTGCACAGTGTCATCAGCATGTGCAGACATTCCAAGGCTCAGCGCTGTCGTGCAAAACAGTATAGCCAAGCCACCGCGTGAGATTGCATTCATAGCAACTCTCCCTAAAGAACAATGTAGGATAGATGGGTTCAATAAGTCGCGGAAACACCTCGAGTACGAACAGAGGGTTCAAGGAGTCCTAAACCAAGGTGCTTCACCGCTAGCGCAGGGCTTTCTTGGGAGGATGAGGTGCTACTTCAGGGTGAAGCGAATAAGGCAAGTATTGACTAGAGATCGCAGCCACAGTTGAGGGGCGAACAGGAAAATCAAGCGTAAAGCTCAAGATCAGGAATGGTGAAAACACATGCATCACCGAGGGAGGGCTATCTTTGTCAAAAATACCCTTCGCACTCATGAAGTGGTCACAAAAAACATCCGATGCAGATTTTTCTCGCTCTGAATTCTCGCTCCAAATGTCTTGCCAAGTATTTTCGCAAGTTGACGGAGCATCTAACTTCGTACCAGCATCTGCCACAATGCCTCCAACCGGCGCGAAAATGAACGCACCGATCAAGAAAAAACGAACCAAGTACTGGACCAGTGTCACAAGAGAATCCTTTCCTTTATGATATTGGCCGATTTAGAGATAAAGCAAATTGATTTTCATCAAGTAAAGTACCCTAAAATGTATTTGCACTGATATCGCGAGGCACTGTATAACGTTAGCGGGTTCAAGGAGTTCAATGCTTACACGAAAGGTATTGGCATGGACGCCCTTGTGAAGATTAGTGAGGCCGCAGAATATGTTGGCCTCCCGCAAAAAACGATCCGTTATTATGAAGATGTTGGATTGGTCTCTCCACTGAGGGCCGAGAACGGTTTTCGGCAATTCAGGTCGTCCGACCTTCGGGCGCTCAAAATCATTAAGAATGCGCGCAATTTGGGGTTCTCGATTGAAGACAGCCGGGCGCTTCTGGACCTGTTCATGAACAAGAAGCGGTCGAGCGCAGACGTCAAAAAACTGGCGACCAAGCATCTGGAGGAAACCCAGTGTAAGTTGAAAAAACTTGCTAGGCTGTGTGCGCAACTTGAGCACCTGACGACAAGCTGCAGGGACGACGATATGCCTGATTGTGCCATCCTGGATTTTCTGGCCGACCTGCGCTAGCTGACATCCGAAGCGAGATGTCAGAACTACGAGATGTCAGAACTAGCCGTCCTTCATATTATCATGCCGTCTTTTGATTGGTTCGGGCCAGCTGCTTTTGATATAGGATAAAACCGCCAGTATCTCCTCGTCAGATAACTTACCTTGATACGCGGGCATATCGCTTTGATAGCGAGCATCCCCCACAACTGCCGCAGGGCCAAATTTGGTAATTGCAAAGAGAATGCTGTCCGGGTGGTGCCATGTATGACCGGTCTCATCATGTGGTGGCGCTGGTAAACGGCCATTTGGCTTCCGCTTCTGCCAGTTGGGCTGCCCCTCTAGGGCCGCGCCGTGACATGCAGCGCATTGCACGGCATAGATCCGTCGTCCCAGCGAAACAACCTCGGCGTCATTCGGTGACAATCGGAGAGGCGTGGCGACCGTGATGTCGTCTTCTTGCATCAATGCAGCCCAGCCGATACCCAAAAGGCCGACCGTGAACAAAGACATCCCCAAGGTTTTGATATTCTCTTTTATCATATTATCTCAAACCAGTTCCCAAGCTTGTATCTTCGCCATATTGATTCCTGCGCATCTCAACCCGTCTGTACGCAAACACGACCTTACCCGCATCAAAATATGGGTCATAAGGAACAAATGGCTGAACTCCTTTGATATCAGCGCAACCTCCCAAAATTGGTTCTTTCTAAGCTAACACCAAGTCCGGATGGCTCAATAACAGAGGCCCCAGGCGCAGAGAGGAGACCACCTGGGGCCTCTCTCCCTAGTGACCGTGGACCATCACCTTGGTAATCATGTAGATCCCATTTTCTCCACGGCCGAGGGCGACCATAACTTCCTGTCCAGCTTCCAGGACGTCCAGTTCGATATCTTCTGCGACATTCATGTCCATGGTCATTGCGGGCCAATTGAGCTCTTTTACGGGGCCGTGGCTGACGTTGATAGCATGTTTGTCGATGTCGATGCTGTTTACTATTGCATGCACCATCACCTGCTGATGGGCGGCATGTTTGCCCTGGTGGCTTTTTTGATCGGGGTTGTCGCCTCCCGCATGTACTGTCAATGAGCTCATTCCAATAATTGCAAAGGCTGTTAATGGAGCTCTTAATACCTTCCTCATGATTTTTCCCTTTCCTTTGGTGTCGGGTTGTTACTGCTTTTTGATAGGACTGGAGGACCAATGAGCATGCGATACCTTCCATTCTCCGCCCACCTTCACAAGGCCAAGTGTTTCGACACTGTAAAAATTGTACCGCTTGTCATTGTTCATGATCGATAGTGTTGCCGATGTTGTGATCAGCGCTAGGTTGTCCGTTTCTCGGACATTTCGCGTGATAACCTTGCGTTGTGCTGCCTCAAGCATAGGCATCTCTGGTTTCAAGTGATGTTCCAGGTAATTTTCAAGTGACGCTTCGCGCACACCGTTCTCGAAGATGATCGCGTCTTTTGCGAAGCTAGCAGCTACACTCTCGAAATTTCCGCCGTAAAGGGCTTCTTGGAAATGCTGGGCATAGTCCTGCGCGTTCAGGCTTGAATGTGAATGACCATCTATAACTGCGGGCGAAGCGGACCCGCGTTGATCGCTCTCAGCATCTGCCGCAGCGTGATCGTGATCTTCGTCGTGACCCTTGGCTTCTTCCCGATGGTTGTGGCCTTCTCCACTCACATCAGGTAGGCGCATGACTCCAAGGCCGTGGCGGTATACGAGTTCTGCCCCCAAATAGCCTGTAACACCGACAAGACCTGAAAGTCCCAGACTTGCTGCGACGATAGCGCTCGAGATTGCCTTGGATTTGTAGGTCCAGACCGCGACCACGATTATCGCGGCCGCAGATCCAAGGGCCCAAGCCCGGTGAACCTTCATAACCTTGTGGGCAATATCGTCGTGCGCGACGCTGTTGAAAGCCTGAATGCCTGCCAGCACAGTCAAAACGGTGATGGCGGCGCCGAGCCATAGAGTCCATTTCCCGGCGGTTTCGAATATTGTGACATGCTTCTTTTGCACGACTTTTGACAAGGCAAGAAAGAGTGTCGAACTCACGATCAAACCCACCGTGAAGTGGACTAGCAACGGGTGCCAGTTGGGAATAATTAGATCAGCCATTTTTGTCTCCAGATGCAGAGTTGATTTGGTGGGATGCCTGGATGGATAGCCGACTCACTTCACGCCCTTTCCACAGCAGATACATGGCAGGGATCACCAGGAGCGTGAGGATGGTGGCGCTGACCATGCCGCCCACCATAGGGGCCGCAATCCGGCGCATAACCTCAGATCCGGTGCCAGAGCCCAGCATGATCGGTAGAAGACCGGCGATGATAACGGCGACGGTCATCATGATTGGCCGAACGCGCATCAATGCTCCCTGGACAACAGCATTTGTGAGATCGGCAGCGACCACAGGGCGGCCCTCAGTTTCAGCCTCGGATTTGACCTTCTCCCAAGCCTGATTGAGATAGACGATCATCAAGACGCCAATCTCAACGGCGACGCCTGCAAGGGCGATGAAGCCCACGCCAACGGCCACGGAGAGGTTGTATCCAAGTAGGTACAGCAGCCAGATGCCACCAACGAGCGACAGCGGCAGTGTCCCCATGATGATCAGCACCGACGTGAGGTTCTGGAAGTTGATAAACAGCAGAAGCAGGATGATAATCAGCGTGACAGGAACGACGACGCTCAGTTTCGCCTTTGCCCGTTCCATATATTCATACTGACCGGACCAGGCGATCGAATAGCCCGCAGGCAAGTCAACCTGTTCCCGAACCACCCTTTGCGCTTCCTTGACGTAGGACCCGATATCAACGCCGGATATGTCGACATAGATCCAGCCGTTAAGCCGCGCGTTTTCGGACCTGATCACGCCGGGGCCGCCTGAGACATTGATGTCGGCCACCTGCCCAAGCGGGATGTGTTCGCCCTTGGGTGTAACGATGGGCAGAGACCGAAGTCGGTCAAGTGAATCCCGGTATTCCCGTGGGTAGCGCAGGTTGACTGGGTATCGCTCCAGCCCTTCAACGCTTTCCGTCACAGACATGCCACCGATGGCGGTACGGATTACTTCTTGGACATCCGCGATATTGAGGCCATACCGGGCGGCCTTCACACGGTCGATCTCGGCGTTGACATAGCGTCCGCCCGTAACGCGCTCGGCATAAACGGATGCGGTGCCAGGTACATTTTTCATCACCGCCTCAATGCGTTGGCCAACTTCGCTGATTACATTCAGGTCAGGCCCGGCCACCTTAATCCCCACAGGGGTTTTGATGCCTGTTGCCAGCATGTCGATCCGGTTCTTGATCGGCATAATCCAGACATTCGTGAGGCTTGGGACTTGAACAAGGCTATTCAGTTCGGCCTTCAGTTTTTCAGTCGTCATCCCTTCGCGCCACTCGCTTTTTGGCTTCAGCTTGATCGTGGTCTCGATCATGGTGAGCGGGGCTGGGTCGGTGGCGGTTTCTGCGCGCCCCGCCTTGCCATATACGGCTTCCACTTCAGGGATCGATTTGATCAGCTTGTTGGTTTGTTGGACGACTTGCGCAACCTTGCCTGCAGAGACGGCAGGGAAGGCGCTGGGCATATATAGAAGGTCACCTTCATCAAGGTCTGGCATGAATTCTCCGCCGATACGGCTGAGCGGATACCAGGCGCTGATCATGATGATCAGGGTAACCACCACCATGCTTTTCGGAAACTTCAATACCATGCCAATAAAGGGGCGATAGGCCGCAATCAGTCCGCGGTTGATGGGGTTTTTATGTTCGGGCAAGATTTTGCCGCGGATAAAATAACCCATCAGAACCGGCACTAACGTAACAGACAAGGCAGATGCGGCTGCCATCGCGTAGGTCTTGGTAAAGGCCAGCGGATGAAAAAGCCGCCCCTCTTGCGCTTCGAGCGCGAAGATCGGCACGAAGCTCAGAGTTATGATAAGAAGCGAAAAGAAGAGGGGCGGCCCCACCTCGACAGCGGTCTTGGTGACAATCTCCCAGCGGTTCGCGCTGGTGACGGTCTCGTCTTCCATATGCTTGTGAAAATTTTCAATCATGACGATCGTGGCGTCCACCATGGCGCCGATGGCAATTGCGATGCCGCCAAGCGACATGATATTGGCATTGATACCTTGCGCATTCATCACGATGATCGCAGCGAGGATCCCAACCGGAAGGCTGAGCACGACAACAAGGGCCGACCGCAGGTGGAAAAGGAACACAGCGCAAACAAGGGCTACTACGACGAATTCTTCGATGAGCTTTTCGTTCAACGTATCCACGGCCCGCTCAATCAGTGACGAACGGTCATAGGTTTCAACAACCTCCACGCCTTCGGGCAAGCTGGCCTTGAGGAGTTCCAGTTTCTCCTTCACTCGGTCAATGGTAGCTAAAGCGTTTTCGCCCCATCTCATGATGATGACACCACCAACGGCCTCGCCTTCACCGTTCAGTTCACCAATACCCCGGCGAAGTTCCGGCCCCATGCGGATGTCGGCTATTTCCTTGAGCAGGATTGGTGTGCCATTTGCGGCATGGCCGACGGGAATGGATTCCAGATCTTTAAGGTCGTCAATATAGCCGGAAGCACGAACCATATATTCCGCTTCAGCCATCTCGATTACCCGGCCACCCGTTTCCTGGTTGCCGCGTTGGATCGCCTGTTTGACCATATGGAGCGGGATATCATATGCGCGCAAGCGGTTCGGGTTCACCACCACCTGATATTGCTTGACCATGCCGCCGATAGTGGCGACTTCGGAAACGCCTTCCACGGTCTGAAGCTCGAACTTCAGAAACCAGTCCTGAAGGCTTCTGAGCTCTGCAAGGTCATGTTTTCCGCTGCGATCGACAAGTGCATACTGATAGACCCAGCCAACACCGGTTGCGTCGGGCCCGAGCGCGGTTCTGGCACCCTCGGGCAATGTAGGGGCAACCTGGCTGAGATATTCAAGAACACGCGACCGTGCCCAGTAAAGATCGGTGCCGTCTTCGAAGATGATATAAACATAGCTGTCGTTGAAGAAACTGTAGCCGCGAACGGTTACCGCACCTGGGACAGATAGCATCGCAGTTGTCAGAGGATAGGTAACCTGGTCTTCAATCACCTGTGGGGCCTGGCCCGCATAGGTGGTTTTGACGATTACCTGTACATCAGAAAGGTCTGGGATGGCGTCAAGTGGTGTCTTCGACAGCGAATAGGCGCCCCAACCGGCGAAAAGAAGAGTCAGGATCACAACCAGAAAACGGTTCTGAACCGACCAGCGAATAAGATTGGCTATCATGGGTTCAAACTCCGTCTTCTACATTTTCATGGCTGAGACGATGATGAAGGGCCCATCCTCGCCTTGCTGAAGTTGGAAGTGCATCCGGTCGCCTGGTTCGAAAAGGGAAAGATCCACTTCTGGCGCCACGGTGAAATCCATGGTCATTTCCGGCCAGCCCAATGACTGGATCGGATCATGAGTCAGATTGACCGTGCTGCCCGCAATCGAATTGACCGTCCCCATGCCGTGATGGATTTGAGCCGCTTCAGGTGAAGGCGACGTGTCGTCTTTTGGCATGGCCATGTCCGCCATAGGGGCACCGGCGTCGAGCATGCGCAGGAATGCGCTGTTGATGCTGGCTTCGCTATCGATCAGGAACTGTCCGGAGGTCACAACACGCTCGCCTGCTTCAAGGCCAGCCTTGATGCCGACTCTGTCGCCGCTCTCATGGCCTGCGATCACTTCAGCGGGCCGGAAACGCCCGTCTCCGAGGGCCAGGATAACCCGGTCTGTCTTACCTGTGCGGATCAGGGCTTCACGCGGAATGGAAAGAACGCCGGATTCTGGCGCGGCCATAATGCTGATCTCGCCATACATATTGGGCTTCAGACGGCCATCCTTGTTGGGGAACGCAAGCCGCACTTGTACGGTCCTGCTTTTAGGGTCAACCATGGGGTAGACATAGTTAACCGTTCCGTCCCAGGTCTCTCCTGGCAGGAATGGCAGTTGCATTGTTGCCTTCTGGCCTTCTGCGACCCAATCGCTTTGACCTTCGAAAACATCAACCATCACCCACACCGTTGACAGGTCGGCCAGTGAAAAGACGGTCTTGGCGGGCTGGATGTACATGCCTTCGCCAATGCCCAAGTCCACAATGACCCCATCCTGAGGGGCGCGAACCTCAACAAGCTGTTTGACCGAACCGCTTTTCCTAATGTCCGAGATTTGGCCGTCTGTCATGCCCAGGGCCCGCAGGCGTTCCTGCGAGGCACGGGTCAGGCCCTCCTGTTTCAGGCGTATTGCCTGCAGGAATTCCGTCTGGGCATTCACCAGTTCAGGTGAATAGAGTTCGAAAATCAGTTCGCCTTTCCTGACTTCCTCACCCACGGCCTTCCGGTACAGTTTTTCAACCCAGCCAGCCGTCCGAACATGGACATGGGCCGTCTTGTCTTCGTCCATGTCGATATAGCCCACGGTTTCAATCTCTCGGGTCATATCGGCAAGGGTGGCTGCTGCTGTCCGGATGCCCAGATTGTTGACGACGGCGGCACTGATTTTCAGCGCGTTCGCGTCATCCCCGCCACCCGCTTCATCGGCATAGACTGGGATCAGGTCCATCCCCATCGGTGACTTACCTGGTTGGTCGCGGCGATAGTTGGCGTCCATTGGCGCAACCCAATACAGGATTTCGCGTTCGCCGGATTTGGCAGAACCAGCAGTTTCACTAGCGCCTGGAGCTGTCAGTCGACTGCCCGCATAGCCAAGGGCAATCCCTACCGCAAGCGTGGCCGTGGCGATCATTAAAGTCTTACGCATCGTCTTCCCCCTCGAGGAATAATAGTTGAGCCTGGGCCTTCATGCGTTCGCTCTGGAGCTTGAGCAGATTAAGCTCCGCATCCAGTTCAGCGAGCCGGGCCCGAACAAGTTCTGCAAAGTCGGTGACCCCATTTTGATAAGATGTCAGGGACGCCTCGGAGGTTTCCTTTGCCCGCTTGATAACAACGGATTGGAACAAGCCCACGCGTTTCTGCAGCCGCTGCCAGTCGGCATAGCTGCTGTCGAGCATCTTTTTCAGGTCAAGAAGGACGGTGTCATGCCCCAACTGGGCGGCCTGCCGGTCTTTCTTGGCGGCGGATAGGCGCTTGTCTTGTCGTTTTTGAGTAAATAAGGGCACATCCATCACGACACCAACGGTAGCCAGGTCGGCCCTGTCGGCCCCACGCGCGCCATAACCCACGTTCACTGACCAGCCGGGCTTATATTGCTCACGGGCCACGCCAACGTCTTTATCCGCTACCGCCACATTGGCTTCCTGCACACGGGCCGCGGGGTGTTGGCTAAGGTGTTCCGTCAGTGGTGCGATATCGGAAGGATGACGCATTGAAGGTAGTGACGCGGGAACTTGCTTGGTGGCCGCATCATGCCCTATACGGCGGGCAAGTCGGGCACGTACCATTGCATCTTGGCGGTCAATTTCTACCAGTCGGTCATCCAGCAGGCTTAATTCCAGCTCCGCACGGAACACGTCCTGACTGGTTTCCCGACCCGTCGCATAGATGGCTTCAATGACTTCGATCAGTTCGGCGATGGCCGTTCTGCTGGCCAGGACCTTTTCCCGGGCAGCAGTCCAATAATAGAGATCAAGCCAGTTTTGCCGTGTGTCGAGCACAATCTCGCGGCGGCGTAGGTCCAGTCTGGCCTGTTCCATTCCTGCCAATGCCTGCCGTTTCTGGCGATTGAATTTGAGCGTATCACCTTTTGGAAAGCTCTGGCTCAATCCTAGCTGAAGCTGAGTCATCGGTTCTTGGGTATAGCTGAAGCTATTTGTTGGCCAATTGGCGAATGTGGCCCGGAATTTTGGATCGGGCAACTGCGAGTCAGCCACAGCGCGGTCCTGTTGGGCGTCCGCGCGAACGCCGGGCTCCAGAAGATAGGGGTCGTCGGAATTGAGCGCCAGCCTAACGGCCTCTTTCATCGTAAGGGCGGGTTGGTGCTCGCCTTGTTGCATAACGGCTCGTGGAGTAGCTGACACTACTTCTAAGGGAGCGGCAAATTCAGATGCCAAACCAGGAAGGGTCAGCATAATGGTAGCGATAGCGACCAGGGATGTCTGTCGGTACATGTCTAAACCTCAACTGACAAAGGACAGGAATGGTTGGCTGGTAGAGCGAGTATACCAGCATAAGGTGGAGATTGGCGGACCAATGCTACCTTAGGAAAAAGTCAGGAGGCGTGGAGGGGGGGTAACGATGGAGTGTGTTACGGAAAGGCCAACTTGGGGCGTCAGCTCATAAAGCGGTGCCGCACCATAGTAGTCGTCCTGTTTGCCCAAAGGGTCGGGCAGCGCGACAATATTGGCGAAACCAGCACAGCAGGCGATGCTGCAGGGAGCTTTGGAAGAGCTGCGGTCATGGTCGCCATGAGCATTATTTTGCCCCATGCTTTTGACATGCTGGCTATGGATGAGCGTGCCGTCCATATAGGTCGTTGAAAAAGACATTTCTGTTTCTGGACAACAGGCATGCGCAGCAACCTTCGCCATCACCGGAGCGCTGGCGAGAGAGACAAACAGAAGCGCAGCCAATAGGGCGCCATATATGTGTCTGACGAATCGCATGCCCAGAAGCATATCCCTGTACCATAGTTCAGGGTCAAGGGGCTTTTCACAGTTCACATCGAGTTGATCGTGGCGTGTGTCGTTAATTCAATTTCCTGTTTGACCTTCCAGTTTGTGGAAGGTTTAGCCTGCTCAGGCATCGAGGTGGTATGTCTTGCCTGAAGCGAAAGGTGCGATCAATGTTTCTTACCGTCAACATAGGCAGTTCCAGTTTGCGGCTTGGCTGGCATGATGGGGAAGCTGGGTCCACCACGACGGCGCCCTTCGATGGTAAAGGCGGCGCGACTGTTCTGCCTCGACATATAGGTCAATTCATTGAGGCCCAGGGCAATGCGACCCCCAAAGCAGTTTGCCACCGAATTGTCCACGCCGGTGCGGCCTATGGTGAAAGCTGCTTCATTGACGATAAAGTCTTAGCAGCCATCAAGGCCAACAGCCCGCTGGCCCCCTTGCACAACCCGTTGGCGCTTGAAATGATCGAAGCCTGTCGGGCGCTGTTTGGGGCAGCTGTGCCGCAGGTGGCGGTGTTTGATAACGCCTTCTTTCACAATATGCCGGATTATGCCGCGCTTTATGCCATTCCGGCTCGACTGGGCATCCGGCGTTTGGGGTTTCACGGTATCGCGCACCAGTTGATGTGGCAGGCAGCCGTCAAACGCAATCCTCAGGCCCGCCGGGTGATCAGTCTGCAGCTTGGTTCGGGGGCTTCCGCCTGCGCCGTCAGGGACGGGCGTGCTGTTGACACGTCCATGGGCTTCACGCCCCTTGAAGGCCTGATGATGAACAGCCGATGCGGTGATATTGACCCTGGTGTCCTTTTGTATCTGCAACAGCAGAAAGGCCTCTCGGTGGGTGACATTGAACATCTCCTGAACCGTCGATCTGGGCTGCGTGGTGTATCGGGTAGTGACGCGAGCTTAAAGGACCTTCTCTTGCTTGACGATGATCAATCAAAACTTGCGGTTGATATGTTCTGTTATCGTATCCGGAAATATGTCGGGACTTATGCTGCGGCGCTTGGGGGGCTGGATGCCATCGTTGTAGGTGGCGGTATTGGCGAGCACGTCCCTGAAATCAGACGGCGCAGTTTCGAAGGACTGGCATTTCTGGGCGTCGAGATAGATGACTGTCGCAACGCCAGCCGTGACGGGTCGGAGGGTGTGATTTCTGCCCCTCATAGCAACGTGACTGTTGAAGTCGTCGCACTCGACGAAAACAGATTTATGGCAGATGAAGCTGCCCGGCTGTTTGCCCAGCCGGCCAGGTGATCGAAAGGAATGAAGTGTAACCATGTTAGCGCAACTTCCCGCCCACGAACGACACAGAATACGGACCCGTGCTGAAGCCTGCCGCGCCAACAATGAGGCGTTCGCCACATGGGCGGCGGGCTATGGCGTTATCCACCACGACGACCTAACCCAGGTGCGTGTCCACGATATGGTGATGCTGCTGGTGGAAAATGGATGTCTGCCAAGTGCCGCCGAGGGATATGCGCGGCTGGCGGCTGCGGACAAGGTGGCAAGTGCGGCTATGTGGATGGTTGCGCATATGACCTACGCCGACCGCGTCTATACTGACGGTCGTACGATGGAGGCGAGCGATTTCAGAGCGGAGCCTCAAGGCCACACCGGCGGTTCGCTCAATATGGTGATCGGTTATGTGGGCTATTTGCTTGCAAATGCGCTCAGTGGTGAAACTAGGTCCTGGTTGATGGGCCAAGGGCACTGTGTGGCAGCGATAGATGCGACCAATTTGATCACCAACAATATGTCCCCTGAGCAGGAGAGGCGATACGAGTGGACGGATGACGGGGCGACACGGTTCGTGCAGGATTTCTACTCCTATGGTGTTGGGCATGACGGGTACCCGCTGTCGCCGCTTGGCAGCCATGTCAATCCGCACACTGGAGGCGGTATGATCGAAGGCGGCTATCTGGGGTTTGCAGAACTACTGTATCCCCACATGCCTTTGCCGGGCGAAAAGCTAGTGGCCTTCCTGAGCGACGGTGCATTTGAAGAGCAAAGGGGCAGCGACTGGGCGGCTCGGTGGTGGCGCGCGGAAGACAGCGGACTGGTGGCACCGATCATGATCGCCAACGGTCGCCGGATTGACCAACGGTCAACCATGGCCCAAAGCGGCGGCGTTGACTGGTTTCGCGACCATCTTCGCCTGAATGGATTTGACCCCATCGATCTGGATGGGCGGGACCCGGCGGCCTTTGCGTGGGTCATTTTTGAAATCGAGGCTCGGCTGTCAGCTTGTGCGAGCGCCTGTAAAAAGGGCACGGGACAGTATCCTGTGCCGCTTCATTATGGCATCGCGGAAACGGAAAAGGGTTTCGGTTTTCCAGGTGCGGGCACCAATGCGGCTCATAATCTGCCACTGGTTGAAAATCCCCATGCCAACGACGCAGCGAGGGCGGCCTTCAATGAAGGGGCAAAGGCGCTCTTTGTGCCCAAGGACGCCTTGGCAGAGGCGGTTCAGTTATTGAACCAGCATGAAGCGCAGGGTCGCCCAATGGAGCGAGACCATCCACTGGTATCGCGCAAGCTGCCGGACACTGTTCTGCCGGAGCCGACGTGGAAGAACGTTGGCGATGAGCAGACCTGCTCCCCCATGGCTGGCATTGATGAGTATTTTTGCAGTATGGTTCGGTCCAACCCCGGGCTGCGGCCACGTGTGGGCAACCCCGATGAAATGCGCAGCAACAAGCTGAATGCGACGCTTGACCTCCTCAAGCACAGGGTTACGGCTCCGGAGGAGGGTGTGGCAGAAGCCATTGACGGTGCTGTCGTGACGGCCCTCAACGAAGAAGCCGTTGTGTGTGCGGCGCTTGGGAACAAGGGCGGCCTCAACCTCGTTTGCTCGTATGAAGCCTTTGCCGTCAAGATGCTGGGTGCGCTCAGGCAGGAAATCATCTTCGCGAGGCACCGAAGGGTTGCGGGGCAGGAACCTGGTTGGCTTGGCGTGCCGATCTTGTTGACATCCCACACTTGGGAAAACGGCAAGAACGAACAATCGCACCAGGACCCAACCTTGTGTGAAGCCCTGTTGGGTGAGATGTCGGACGTGTCCCGCGTCGTGTTCCCTGCCGATTGGAACAGCGCCCAAATCAGCCTTCGGGCAGTTTATGAAAGCAAGGGAACCATCTGGTCTCTCGTGACACCCAAAAGGCCGCAACCGATCTACTTTACGCCAGACCAGGCGCAGCAACTGGTTGCCGAAGGGGCAGTCAGGCTGAAGGGACAAGGTGAGCCTGATGAAAAGGTTATTCTGGTCGCCTGCGGTGCCTATCAATTGGCGGAAGCGTTGAAGGCCTCCGGGCGACTTGATGAACGCGGTATCGCCCATGGTCTGGTGTATCTGTTGGAACCCGGCAGATTCCGAGAGCCACGCGACGAACGCGAAGCGGCGATGGTGGCAGCAGACAGTATTCGGGGTGAGCTGTTTCCAGACGCAGCAGACATTCGGGTGATGCTCACGCACATGCGGGCCGCCCCGTTTCTGGGAACGATCCGACCGCTTGATACGGGACCGGGGAAGACATTTGTTCTTGGGTATGCCAACCGTGGCGGCACGCTTGATGAAAATGGCATGCTGTTCGCGAACGGCTGCACATGGGCCCACGCCCTTGAGAAGGTCGCGAAGGGGTTACAGGTCGATCCAGCCCAATTTCTGAGTGAAGGTGAAATTGCAGCGATCCACGGGAAGGCGGACCCAGAGCCACTATGGCGCAATGAGAGAGGAGATATACAATGATGAAAGTGGCATTCATGGGCGCGGTGGGCACCGTTACAGGGTCCAAATATCTCCTGTCCGGGGCGGATTCCAAAATCATGGTGGACTGTGGTCTGTTTCAGGGGCTCAAGGACTTGCGGCTGAAGAACTGGGCACCGCTTGAGGTCGCTCCATCCAGCATCGACGCGGTCTTACTGACCCACGCGCATCTCGACCATTCCGGCTATCTGCCGCTGCTGGCGAAAGAGGGATTTAAAGGCCCCATCTATTGCACCAGAGCAACGGCCGATTTGTGTGACATCCTGTTGCGCGACAGCGCATACCTGCAGGAAAAGGATGCAGAATTTGCCAACCGCTACGGCTTTTCGAAGCACAAACCGGCGCGCCCACTCTACACCAGTGAAGACGCTGAAAAGGCAATTAGTCTTTTGCGGCCTCAGAAATTCGATCAGCCGCTGCATGTGCAGAACGGCATTGAGGCAACCTTCCGTACAGCAGGACATATCCTTGGCGCGTCCACTATCACCCTAAAGATGGACGGACGAACCGTTGTCTTCTCTGGTGATTTGGGGCGGATGGCAGATCCTGTCATGCTACGTCCGGTGCCGATTAATCATGCTGATTATCTGTTGGTGGAATCCACCTATGGAAACCGGAAACATGAAACGCTGGATGTGGAGGCAAGGCTTGCCGAGATTATTTCCAGTACAGCGGCACGTGGTGGATCTGTAATAGTACCGGCTTTTGCCGTTGGACGGACCCAGTCGCTCCTCTACCATATCTCGCGATTGAAGAAAGCGGGGCGAATACCGGATTTGCCGGTGTTTCTGGACAGTCCGATGGCCATTAATGCCAGCAAAATATATTGCGACAATCGCGACGTACATCGACTGACAGACGCGGAATGCAAGTCAGCATGTTCGGTCGCTAAATATACCCGCAAAGTTGAGGAGTCGAAAAAGCTGACCTACCTCGCCATGCCGGCGATCATTATTTCGGCAAGTGGCATGGCGACAGGCGGCCGCATATTGCATCACCTGAAGCACCATGCGGCTGACCAGCGGAACACGATCCTGTTCACTGGGTTCCAGGCAGCGGGCACGCGCGGCAGGGCATTGGTTGAGGGCACCCGTCAGATCAAGATCCATGGCTCCTACATTCCGGTCAATGCGCAGGTTGAAAATCTTGATGCCTTGTCGGCGCACGCAGACAGTGACGAGATCCTTGAATGGCTTTCCGGCTTCAAGCATCCGCCAAAAACAACCTTTGTCACCCACGGCGAGCCAGAGGCGTCGGCGGCGCTTGCCACCCGTATAAGGGATGAGCTCGGCTGGCACTGTGAAATCCCGGAACTGGGGCAGGAGGTTGAGCTGCCATGACCACCTCGGAGGAAGAAGGGGCGTGCCATCTGGGTATCCGGCTCAAGCGGCTTGGCATCAACAGCCGCTCTGATCATATCATCTATATGCGCGAAGACTGTGCCGTTTGTCGGGCTGAGGGCTTCAGCGCGCAGGCGCGAGTCCGTGTGGACCTGGGCGACAGGTTCATCATCGCGACGGTCCATCATGTTAGCACTGACCTGTTGGCCGACGGCGAGGCAAGTCTGTCTGAGCGGGCCTGGGCGTTGCTTGGCGCAAACGAAGGGGATTGCATCTCGCTGTCCCACCCGGCCCTTCTGCAATCGCTCAGGAAAGTCAGGGGCAAGATTTATGGCCGCGCCTTTGAGGGCGATGACCTGTCAACCATCGTTTGTGACCTGACCGAAGGGCGCTATTCCGATGTGGAGACCGCCGCCTTCATCACGGCATGCTCTGCCCGCGACCTGGATGAGGCAGAGCGCATTGCCTTGACCAAGGCCATGGTTGACGTGGGCGACAGGCTGGAGTGGCCGCGCACGCCAGTGGTGGACAAGCATTGCATCGGCGGCCTGCCCGGGAACCGGACCACGCCGATCGTTGTTGCCATTGTGGCGGCGAACGGCCTCCTGATGCCCAAGACATCGTCACGCGCCATCACCTCGCCCGCTGGTACGGCGGATACGATGGAGGTGCTGACCAAGGTTGATCTTGACCTTGCGGCCATCCGGCGGGTGGTGGAAAGTGAAGGCGCCTGCCTTGCATGGGGTGGGGCGGTGCGCCTCAGCCCAGCTGATGACCTGCTGATCCGTATCGAACGCGCGCTTGATATTGATAGCGACGGCCAACTTGTTGCCTCGGTGCTGTCGAAAAAGATCGCCGCCGGGGCCACCCATCTTGTCCTTGATATCCCTTATGGGCCGACGGCCAAAGTGCGGTCCCTTGAGGCCGCGGAGAAACTGAAGGCCAGCCTTCTGGATGTCGCGGCGGCTTTCGGCCTGAAAGCGCAAGCAGTCCTGAGTGATGGGACAGAACCAGTGGGGCGTGGTATCGGCCCAGCCCTTGAGGCGCGGGATGTGCTGTCTGTTCTCAGGTGCGAACAGGACGCGCCAGAGGACCTGCGGGACCGCGCCATCACCCTTGCCGGATGCCTGCTTGAAATGGCGGGCTGCGTGGACGCGGGCGCGGGTGCAGCCTGCGCCACTGCCACCCTGGACGACGGCCGGGCCTTCAAGAAGTTTGAAGCCATCTGCATGGCCCAGGGTGGCTTGGCTGAGCCGCCTGTCGCACAGCATCGGCGGACGGTTGAGGCGGCGAAAAGCGGACGGGTGGTGCGTATCGACAACCGCCGCATCGCCCAGGTGGCAAAGCTGCTGGGCGCCCCCGATGCTAAAGCCGCAGGCGTGCTGATGAGAGTGCGTGTGGGCGACAGTGTAGAAGCTGGCGCACTGCTCTATGAGATGCATGCAGAAACCACGGGTGAGCTTGCGTACGCACAGGCCTATGTGGACCAAAACACAGACATTATTGCCGTGGAGGTCAACTGATGGGATTTATCTATTATGCCTTGCCGGGGGCGGAAACATTGGCAAAAGATTTGGCCCACAGGGTGCAGGCCAAGGTTGGCAGCCTGGAAGTACACCAGTTCCCTGATGGTGAAATATATGTGCGGGCCCATACGCCGTGTCGGGACCAAAGGGTGGTACTGGTCGCGGATCTTGCGCGGCCTGATCGTTCGGCTTTGCCGCTGCTCTTCGCTGCTGATCTTATGCATGATCTTGGCGCTGAAGATGTGGGGCTGGTGGCGCCCTATCTGGCTTATATGCGCCAGGACAAAAGGTTCCACGAGGGTGAAGCGATTACCTCGGCTTCCTTCGCCAAACTGGTCAATAACGCGCTGGACTGGATGATTACGGTCGATCCGCATTTGCACCGGCGCAAGAGCCTCTCTGAGATTTATTCCATTCCAGCCAGTGCGCTTCATGCGGCACCGGTTATCGGTGACTGGATAGCCCATAATGTGCCGGACGCCCTTCTTGTGGGGCCTGATGGTGAAAGCGAACAGTGGGTGAAGGCCGTGGCCGAGGTCGCCGACATGCCTTTCATCGTGCTTACGAAAGTCAGGCATGGAGACCGCGATGTGGAGGTTAGTGTGCCGCACGCAGACCGGTGGCACGACAGAACGCCGGTGCTGGTAGATGATATCATTTCCACGGCACGGACAATGATCGAAACGATCTCCCATTTGAAGAATGCTGGGATGAAACCGCCGGTATGCATCGGTGTGCATGCCATCTTCGCGGGTGACGGGTATGAGGCACTGAAGAATAGTGGGGCGAGCCGGATCATTACCTGCAACGCTGTGCCGCATTCGACAAACGCAATTGACCTGACCGGTTTGATCGCCAGTGGAATGCAGGCGCTTCTTAGCACCAAACAGGGGGTATCATGAACCAGACAATTCGATATATCGCAATAGGTGCGGTTGTAGCTGCCCTTGCCGCGGCGGCGTGGTTTTGGCAGCAGGATGATGGTGTCTGCGCGGCTGGTGGTGCGCCAGCAGCCTGTGTTCCCGAACAGATCACGCTTTATGGCAACGTGGACGTGCGGCAGGTCAATCTAGGCTTCAAGGTTTCCGGTCGGGTGGACCAATTGCTGGTCGAAGAAGGGGACCGGGTGATGCGCGGCCAGCAACTGGCAACCCTTGAAAAGCCCGATTTTGTCGATGATGTGGCGCTGGCACAGGCCCGGTTTGATGCCAGCGCGGCTGCCCTCAGTCAGCTTGAAAACGGCGCCCGACCACAAGAAATTGCCCAGGCCGAGGCCCTTGTTGAGGAACGGCGGGCTACGGTTCAGAATGCAAGACGCACTGTGAAACGGCGAGCTGAGCTCGCGGAAGAAGGCTTTACCGCACATCAGGCGCACGAAGATGCCGAAGCCGCGCTGTTGGAAGCCGAGGCCCGCCTTCAGTCGGCCATCGAGACGCTCAATCTCGTGAACGCCGGGCCGAGGGATGAGGAAATCGAGCGTGCCCGGGCCGCCCACGCGGCGGACGCGGCGGCGCTGTCGCTCGCCCAGCGTCGGCTGGCGGACACGGACCTCTTTGCTCCTAATGAAGGTACCATCCTGACCCGCGTACGGGAGCCCGGCGCCATCATTCAGGCGGGGGAGCCTATCCTGAACCTGAGCCTGAAGTCGCCGGTCTGGGTTCGGACCTATGTGGAAGAACCGCAGCTTGGGTTTGTCACGCCAGGTATGAAGGCAACCGTGCAGACGGATTCCGGGGGCACATTTGAAGGCCAGGTCGGTTTCATCTCACCGGTTGCGGAATTCACGCCCAAGACAGTGGAAACCAGAGAGTTGCGTACGCGCCTTGTCTATCGTGTACGGGTGATTGTCGGCAGTGATGACGACAGTTTGCGGCAGGGTATGCCGGTGACCGTGGTTCTTGTGCCGAAAGGGGCTGTGGCCGGTGCAGCCGCTGATTGACATACAGGCGGTCAGCAAAAGCTTTGGCAGCTGTCGCGCGGCGATCATGGACATATCCGCCAGCCTGATGCCTGGCGAGATAACGGGTATTGTTGGCCCCGACGGCGCGGGCAAAACCACCTTGCTTCGGATGATGGCAGGGCTTCTTAACCCCGATGAAGGGCGCATTCTGGTTGATGGAAAGGATAGCCGTGACGGCGGCGGGGGGCGTGATCATCTGGCCTATATGCCGCAGCATTTCGACCTGTATGAAGACCTGACGGTCATGGAAAACCTGCAACTTTATGCCGATTTGCGGTCACTGCCCAAAGCGGAAAGACCGGCGCGCTTTGAAACGCTTTTGCATTTTACCGGGCTTAGCCCATTTACAGCACGGCTCGCCGGGCGGCTTTCTGGCGGGATGAAGCAGAAGCTTGGCCTCGCGTGTGCGCTCATCCGAACACCCAAAATCCTGCTGCTGGATGAGCCAAGCGTGGGCGTGGATCCGATTTCACGACGGGAACTGTGGGCGATGACGCAGCAGTTGGCGGGCCAGGGCATGGCGGTCGTGTGGAGCACCGCCTATCTGGATGAGGCGGAACGCTGTTCGTCCGTACTGTTGCTGGAAAGCGGCCGGGTTTTATATAGCGGGCCGCCTGCTGTGGCGACTGACCGTATGGCAGGCCAAACCTATGCCGTGCGCGGCCTTGTGTCGGGTCAGCGCAGGACGTTGGCCAAGATCATGCAGCAGGACGGCGTGCTTGACGCGACGATCGAAGGGCACGAGGTTCGCTTCCTTATGGGGGTGGGGGCTGAGAGGCCGACACCGCGCTCTCTGGGCATTGAAGATGACGTTGATATCGTGCCTGTTGAGCCGCGATTTGAAGATGCCTTCATCGCCTTGCTCGGTGGCGCGCGTCTCAGTGCATCGCCTTTCGCGGATATGGCTGAAGTGGCGCGGAACGGTAGCGATGTCTCGATCCGGGCCGATGGGCTGACGCGCAGGTTTGGCGAATTTGTGGCGGCGGACAGGGTCAGCTTCTCCGTCGGTCGGGGTGAGGTTTTTGGCTTGATCGGGCCGAACGGCGCGGGGAAATCCACCACCTTCAAAATGCTGTGTGGGCTTTTGAAGCCCAGCGCGGGCAATGCTTCGGTCGCAGGGCTGGACCTCCGGAAGGCGCCGAGCATGGTACGTGGCCGAATTGGCTATATGGCGCAAGGGTTTGCCCTCTATGGCGACCTGAGCGTGTTTCAGAATCTGACCTTCTTTGCGGGCATCTATGGGCTGAAGGGCAAAAGCGCCCGTCATGCCACCGACCGCGTAAGCGATATTTTTGGGCTTATGGCCCACCACGGGAGCCGAGCGGGCGAACTGTCCCTTGGGTTCAAACGCCGCTTGGCGCTCGCCTGCGCAGTGATGCACGAGCCGGATATCCTGTTCCTTGATGAACCGACATCCGGGGTGGATCCGAAGACACGGCGCGAGTTTTGGGGCCATATCAACGCCATGGTCAGCCGGGGTGTCACCATCATTGTGACCACCCATTTTCTGCACGAAGCCGAATATTGTGACCAGGTGGCCCTGATCAACAAAGGCAGGATCATCGCCTCAGGCGCCCCCGATGCGCTGAAATCTGAAGTGCGTGCGCCCGGTGTGCCCAACCCCACACTGGAGGACGCTTTTGTTGCCCTGGTGGCGAAACAGGAGGCGGCGGCATGAGGTTTAATACGGGACGCATATATGGGCTGGCCCGCAAGGAAAGCCGGCAGATATTAAGAGACCCCAGCAGCCTGATCATTGCCGTCTTTCTGCCGCTGACCCTGCTGTTCCTGTTCGGGTACGGCGTTACGTTCGACCCGCGCCACTATGATATTGGCCTTGTGGTTGAACAGCCCACGCCCGAGACCGGCAGTTTTACGGCCTCGCTGGTGACGTCCAGTTACTTCCGTGTGGAAACTGGCCGCGATGTGCGTGATCTGGAAAGCAAACTGGTGTCGGGCGATCTGAAGGGTATTGTGGTGTTACGCGCTGATTTCTCCCGCCGCGCCTTTCGCCGGGATACGGCACCCATTCAGGTTCTTGTTGACGGGACGGACGCCAATACGGCCGAGCTGATCCGTGGCTATGTTCAGGCTCTGTGGGCCTCCTGGCTTGGTCAGGAACTATCCAGCAACGGCATCGACTATGCGCCGCCCGTAAGCCTTGTGTCCCGCCTGTGGTACAATCCGGAAGCCTCCAGCAAAAATTATCTGGTGCCCGGGTCCGTGGCGATCATCATGACCATGATCGGCGCATTGCTGACTGCCCTTGTGGTGGCGCGGGAATGGGAACGCGGCACGATGGAGGCGCTTTTGACCACGCCTATCGGCCGGTGGGAACTGCTTCTTGGGAAACTTGCGCCCTACTTTCTGTTGGGTATGGTGTCCATGGTCCTGTCGGTTGGTGTGGCCATCTGGCTTTTTGACGTGCCGTTTCGTGGGTCCTTTTGGGTGTTGGGGCTGACATCCGCCGTGTTCATGTGGACATCGCTTGGCATGGGGCTGTTGATCTCGACTATCTCACGAAGCCAGCTGATCGCGGCCCAGATTTCCATCCTGTCAGCCTTCCTTCCGGCCTTTTATTTTTCGAACTTTGTGTTTGAGATAGACAGCATGCCTGCGCCGCTTCAGTGGGTCAGCTATATCGTACCGGCCAAATATTTTGTCTCAACACTTCAGACACTGTTCCTGGCTGGGGACGCGGGCGGTGTGATCGTTGCCGACACACTGGTGCTGGCGCTGATCGGGCTGGTTTTTTTCATGGCGGCAGTCAGGAAAACCCGAACGGATTTGGAGTAGGCACCCATGTGGACCCGGCTTTATGCGCTGATCAAAAAGGAACTGTGGGCCAATATCCAGGACCGGCAAACCCGTTTCCTGCTACTTGTGGCGCCGCCGTTCCTGTTGCTCATCTATGCTTTCGCGCTGACGCAGGAAGTTAAGAATGTGTCGCTTGCAGTTTTCAATCAGGATCAGGGCATTGAATCCCGCGAGCTGGTGTCGCGCTTTGTCGGGGCACCGACCTTCACCCGTGTAACCTACCTGGAAAGCGACAGCGACATCGGTGAAGTTATCGAAAACCAGGCGGCATTGATGGTCCTTCACATCCAGCCAGACTTTTCCAAACGGCTTGCACGGGGTGAGACAGCAAATGTGCAGATCATTCTGGATGGCCGTCGGTCGAACGTTGCGCAGATTCTGGCGGGCTATGCCGGGGAAATTGTTGCCACTTTCAATGCGGAGGTGGAGGCGCGAGCGCCCAGGAACGGGAATCCACCCAGCGAGATTGTCTCCCGAACCTACTTCAACCCGAATTTCGACACCATCTGGTCGGGGACGCCGGGGCTGTTTGCGGGGCTTATTGCCACAGCGGGCTTTATGGTGTCAGCTTTTTCGGTCGCGCGGGAGCGCGAGCTGGGCAGTTTCGAGCAGTTGCTGGTATCGCCGCTGCGGCCGTTTGAGATTTTGGTTGGGAAGACCATTCCTGCGCTGATCATCGCCATGACAAGCGCGCTTGCGATGCTGATCCTGAGTATCCTCGTTTTGGGCGTGCCGTTCGAAGGCTCGGTGCTCCTGCTTTTTGCCGCCATGACGCTTTATCTCGCGGCCATCATCGGTATCGGGCTGTTCATCTCATCGCTCGCCTCCACACAGCAGCAGGCGATCATCGGCATTTTCATGTATATGGTACCTGCCGTTCTGTTGTCCGGCTATGCGACGCCTGTGGAAAACATGCCCGACTGGCTGCAAACCGTGGCGCAAACCAATCCGGTGACGCATTTTATTGCGATCTGCCGGGGTATTTTCCTGAAAGCGGTGCCGGCAGGCGATGTGGTCGGCCATATGTGGCCGATGCTGGCTATCGCCTTTGTCACCTTGTTGGCCGGTGCCTGGATGTTCCGGCGCAAGCTCTCTTGATACTCCTGCGGTGCGCCGAGGCGGCACACCGTTCATGGGAAAGGGATCAGCCGATCAGTGGTTGTGATCGTGCTCTTTTTTCTTCTCGCCTTCCTGTTTCATGTCGCCTTTGTCCATGCCCTTTTTCATCCCTTTGTCCATGGGCATCATCGACATGCATTCATCCATTTGCATCATCATGTTGCTGCGGATTTTGGCTGGGTCGGTCTCATGATCCATTTCCATTTTCTCGGTCATGCAGGCCTTCATATGCTTGCGCATCATATCCCGCATCATCAGATGGCCCGCCTTATCCTCGCGATCATGGCCACTTGCGATGGCTGGAATCGTCAAAACTACACCTACTGCGATGAGCGTCAAATATTTGGATAAATTTAGTTTTTGCATAACTTCCTCCATTTAGAGTGATAGGGGCGGTTTTGGTAGGGGAATATAATGGCCAATCCTGCTAAGGGTAGAGAGCGTTGAATTTGGAATCAGGCGAGAATTGGCGTACAATTGTTGTGTCAGGAGCTTCTGAGTGGATTTTGCCGCTTGGGCATTCTATCCGCTGGAGAATATCTCGAATAATATTTAGGCGAGCAGACTTTTTGTTATTGGCGTCGACAAGAATCCAAGGCGCATGACGAGAAGACGTTGTTTTTAACATCTTGTCGCGGGCGGAGCTATAGTTAGACCATTTTTCTTGGGCCAAAGCATCGATGGGGCTGGATTTCCACCGTTTTAAAGGGTCTCTTGCGCGATCAGTAAGGCGTTTTGCCTGCTCTTCTCTTGAAATGTCGAGATAATATTTAAGAAGCTGCATTCCTGAATTTGTCAGTATTTTTTCAAACACTGGCACCGCTAAGAGAAAATCCTGATATTCGACGTCGGAGCAAAATCCCATTACAGGTTCAACGCCAGCTCGGTTGTACCAACTGCGGTTGAAGAGAACTATCTCCTGTGCTGCGGGTAAGTGGCCAACATAGCGCTGAAAATACCAAGACCTCTGATCTCTGTCACTGGGGGGCGGTAGCGCAACAACGCGTGTTTCCCGAGGGCTGAGATGAGCAGTTATACGCTTGATAACACCATCTTTTCCACTGGCATCCCTTCCTTCAAATATGATTGCCACTTGATGTGCATGTTCAATTACATGTCGCTGTATGGTCGTAAGTTGAATTTGTAAATTTCGCAGATCGTTCCTGTAATCCATCAATAGCCCCTAAGTTTTGGAACGAACCTGGGAGTATTTACAGCATATTGACGGAAGCTTTCACCAAATTCATCTTCGGCTTTGCGTTCTTCCATTATGGATAGGCGCCAATAAACCACAAGAAGGATGGGGAACATCGCCAGCGTCAGGATGGTAGGCCACTGTAAGAGGAACCCGAACATGATCAGGACAAAAGCCACATACTGAGGGTGGCGCATGCGGGCATACGGGCCGCTGGTTGCGAGCGTTCCTGTTTTTTGGGCCCGGTAGAGGACATTCCACGCTGTCGCCAGAAGCCAGAATCCGCCACCGATGAAGACCATGCTCAAAATATGGAATGGCCCGAAGTGCGGGTTGGCTTTCCAGCCGAACACCATCTCCAGTAAATGGCCGGAATCGTGCGCGAACCAGTTCACATCGGGAAATTGGCTTTGCAGCCATCCGGACAGGAAATAGATGGTCAGCGGCACGCCGTACATCTCGGTGAAAAGGGCAACAATGAAAGCGCTGAAAACGCCGAAGGAACGCCAGTCAGTTTTCGTTTTTGGCTTTGTGAAACTGAAAGCAAAAAAAATGAAAATGGCGGAGTTCAGGATTACAAGGCTCCAGAGCCCATAAGACGATGAATGATCCATGGCACTTACTCCTCATCCTTGTGGTCATGGTGAGAATGGCCCCCATGCATGAACAGATGCATTCCTACGCAAAGCAGCAACAACAGCAGTAACGGCGCATTACCTCCGAGTGTTATATGAGCCCGGTGTTCATAAACTAACATCAAGCCAGCGATCGTTAGGAACACAATGAACACGAAACCTATTCGTGTTCGAAAGAAGCCTGGAGAATTTTTCATGGTCGCGCTCCGAAAGGTTTAGCGCGAGCTTAGGGCTTCCAGTTACAGGAAGGTCAAGGCAGGAAATCTCCAAGCGCTTTATATTTTCAGAGGGTCAAAAAAATGCAGAAAGTCTATTGACCTTGCCCTTACTAGAAGATTTAGCCTTTTGGCGAATCCACAGTTGATCAGGAGTTTCGCCCATGTGTGAGCACCACGACCATCATCACCGCGCCAGCAATGGCAAGCCTGCTGTCCATGACCCCGTTTGCGGCATGTCCGTCGACCCTTCGACAAGCGAGCGCAAGGTCAGCCATGCCGGGAATTACTATTATTTCTGTTCGGAAAAGTGCGAGCAGAAGTTCGTAGCCGATCCTGCCCAATATCTTGGCGACAGGCCGGCCCAAGAACCGATGCCGGAAGGCACGATATACACCTGCCCGATGCATCCTGAAATCCAACAGGTGGGGCCGGGAACCTGCCCACTTTGCGGTATGGCACTAGAGCCCATGGGTGTGCCCACGGGGGATGAAGGCCCGAACCCGGAGTTGGTCGATTTCAAGCGACGTTTCTGGTTTGGGGCAATTTTCACGGTGCCGCTTCTGGTGCTATCCATGGGCCCCTATGTCGGCCTTGGTGGCGTTCGTGAAATCTTTGGCGAACGTCTGACGCTGTGGATTGAGTTAGCTCTTGGTACCCCCGTGATATTGTGGGCCGGTTGGCCTTTCTTTGTTCGTGGCGTTCAATCAGTTGTTACCGGTAACCTCAACATGTTCACGCTGATCGGATTGGGGACCGGTGCGGCCTATCTTTTCAGCGTTGTCGCGGTGATGGCGCCCGGCATTTTCCCGGACGGGTTCCGCGACCCGGAAGGCCATGTGGGTGTCTATTTCGAAGCCGGCGCCGTGATTGTGACCCTCGTTCTGCTCGGTCAAGTTATGGAACTGGGCGCGCGGGAACGCACCGGTGCTGCCATCAAGGCACTTCTTGACCTGGCGGCTAAGACGGCGCGGGTGATCCGTGAAGACGGGCGGGAAGAAGAAATTCCACTTGAAGATGTTGTGGTTGGTGACCGCCTGCGCGTGCGACCGGGCGACAAGATCCCGGTGGATGGTATCGTGCAGGAAGGGCGGTCGTCCGTTGACGAATCGATGATTTCCGGCGAACCGGTACCGGTTGAAAAGGTGGAAGGTGACAAGCTCACAGGTGCCACTATCAATGGCACCGGCAGCCTGATCATGACGGCGGAACGGGTGGGCAAGGACACCATGCTGTCCCAGATTGTAGAGATGGTGGCGAACGCACAGAGAAGCCGGGCGCCGATCCAGAAACTGGCAGACTCTGTCGCGGGCAAGTTTGTGCCGGTGGTGATCCTTATTGCTGTGCTCGCCTTTATTGCCTGGGCTGTTTGGGGTCCAGCACCCTCGTTGTCATATGGCTTGGTCGCGGCTGTTGCTGTACTCATCATCGCATGTCCATGTGCGCTTGGCTTGGCAACACCGATGTCAATTATGACAGCTACCGGCCGGGGCGCACAGGCGGGCGTATTGATCAAGAATGCAGAAGCGCTGGAGCGCTTTGCCAAGGTTGATACCCTGATTGTCGACAAGACTGGTACGCTGACCGTGGGCAAGCCCAAGTTGGTAGCTGTGCTGCCACAGGAAGGATATGGCGAAGACGATGTACTTCGCTTTGCTGCAAGCCTTGAGCGCGGGTCCGAGCACCCGCTGGCGGAAGCCATTGTCTCCGGCGCGGAAGAGCGTGGCCTGAAGCTTGTGTCTGCCGACGATTTTGAAGCGGTGACAGGCAAGGGCGTGAAAGGCGTGATCAACGGCACTTCAGTTGCACTCGGTAATGCCAAACTGCTGGACGATATGGGGATCGATGGAGGGGCCCTGTCCGATACCGCCAATGCTCGTCGCGATGAGGGTGAAACCGTCATGTTCGTGGTGATGGACGGTGCGGTCGCCGGGCTGGTATCGGTCGCCGACCCTGTGAAAGAGACCACGCCCGATGCCTTGAAGGCACTGCATGCGGAAGGCCTTAAGGTGATCATGGCAACGGGCGACAACGTGCGTACGGGCCGGGCCGTTGCCGCAAGGCTCGGGATCGACGATATCCGAGCTGACGTGTTGCCGGAAGACAAGGCCCGTATCATTCGTGAACTGCAGGAAAAAGGTCACCGTGTCGCCATGGCGGGCGACGGTGTCAATGATGCACCCGCGCTCGCGCAGGCCGATGTGGGCATTGCCATGGGCACCGGTGCCGATGTTGCAATCGAAAGCGCGGGATTTACCCTCGTGAAAGGGGACCTGACAGGGATCGTCAGGGCACGGCGGCTGGCGCGCGCGACTATGCGCAATATCAAGCAGAACCTGTTTTTTGCGCTCATCTATAACGCGGCGGGTGTGCCGATTGCAGCAGGTGTCCTGTATCCCTGGTTCGGCATCCTCATCTCGCCCATGTTTGCGGCCGCGGCTATGAGCCTGAGTTCTGTTTCGGTGATCAGCAATTCGCTACGCCTTAAGTCGATCCGGCTCTAGGAGTGAAATGACATGGCACAGCTTACAATTGGGAAACTTGCCGATGCGACCGGCGTTGGCATTGAAACAATACGGTATTATGAGCGGTGCCAGGTCCTTCCCACGCCTGAGCGAACCAGCGCCGGATACCGGGTGTATGGCTTGGAAAATGTTAGGCAGCTTAAGTTTGTAAAGGAAGCGCAGTCCCTGGGTTTTACACTCAAGGAAATCAGAGAGCTGTTGGAACTGTCTACAAGCCCTGAGGCTGACTGCGCAACCGTGAGCAAGATCGCAAGAGCCAAGATTGCACAGATAGATGGCAAACTGGCTCTTCTCAGCAAGATCAAACAGAATTTGGAAGTGTTGGCGGAGTATTGCCCAGGCAATGAACAGCCGCTCCAGGACTGTAGCATCATCAATCATTTGTACGGTGACTAACCATTACCAGTTTATAGACTGAAGCCCGTTTTGGGTAGGAATAAACTTTGAAAAAGCAGCAACTCCATAAATATATGGCAAAAGCCCATAAGTGGATCGGCCTGGTTCTTGGTCTTCAGGTTCTGGCCTGGACGGTGGGTGGCGTCGTCATGAGCTGGATACCCATCGATACGGTACGGGGTGCGCACAATGTCGCAGAGCATGCGCCCGTGGCGCTCCCAAATGTCGAGGGACTGTTGCCCTTGGGGGACCTTGACAGCCATGGAAAAGGCCAAATTCAGCAAGCAACATATCAGACCTTATTGGGGCGCCCGGTCGTTCGGTTGGCGCATCTGGGTGGTGATGTGACACTGGTGGATGCTGCATCCGGCGAGCCGCTGTCACTCATTGATGAACAGGTGGCACGCCAGATCGCCGATGCTGATTTCAAGCCAGATGTGCCGATAGCGTCCAGCACGCTTCTCGATGCGCATACGATTGACTATCGTGGGCCGCTTCCCGTGTGGCAGGTCATGTTCGCCGATGAAGACACAACATCAATTTATGTGTCTCCTGCCGAGGGGCGTGTGCTCGCCAGGCGTTCGGCCACTTGGCGCCTGTATGACTTTTTCTGGATGCTACACATCATGGATTATGATGAACGCAAAAATTTCAACAATCCGTTGATCATGACTTTTGCATTCAGTGCAGCGCTGTTCACACTGTCAGGATTGGGCCTCGTGTTTTTCCGCTTCTACCGGCGGGATTTCAACTGGCTCCTCGGACGGAGGAAGCGGCTTTAGGTGGTTGCCGGGCTGCTGCTGGAAAGGATGCTGGCTTTGGAAAAGACAATGAAGATATCCGATTTTTCGGCCTTCTCTGGTGTGCCGACTGATACCATTCGATACTATGAAAGGCGTGGGCTTCTTCCGGCACCTGCCAGAAAGCCCTCCAACTACCGGATGTATAGCAAGGAAGATGCCGCGCGGGTTCGTTTCTTGCACCATCTTCAACCTTTGGGGTTGTCGCTTCGCCAATTGGTCTCGTTGCTTTCTCTCTGTGACGAAGAAAAGCCATTGAGTGCGGATGATAAGTCTTTTGTCGATGCGATACTTGAGGAGCTTGACGCTCGGCGAGCTTTGTCAGATCGCTTGGAAACAGTGCTGAGAGAGTTAAAAGCTAGTGAGAAGTGCTCGGATATAGCGCGGCAAATGTTCGGGGAAGGGTTTGCTCCATAGACAGCTAGTGACACGCCTGTGTCACCGTTCAAGATGGAGAGTTCAGGAACAGGGAAGGAGCACCAAGATGAAACTCAACGTAACTGCTATGGCAAATGCCGCCGCTGCGACCGCAGCCATTCTATGGATCGTCTGCAGCCTTCTCGTTGTTATGTTACCGGGCATGATGATGTCCATGACAGGTCATATGGTCCATCTGGATATGCAAGCCCACAGCTGGGTCATGAGCGCCTACGGCTTTGCTTTTGGGCTGATAATCTGGGTCGTGTTAGCGTGGGTGACAGGCTGGTTGGTTGCAACCTGCTATAACCGGTTCGACAGCAAAGCCTAAGGAGCAGCTTATAGACGGCGATACGGCAAGGTGGGATGGAGAACTCCTGCTCGCGCAAGGGTGGGCGCATTATCATGGGCCCGCCGGCGACACGACTTTCCATGCTCATTACCCTGTCCAACTCGTCTTCTCGGAAGCAGCCGAGGCGGCGGTTACCATTGATGATCGCCAGATGGTGGGCTGTTTTCTCCTTGTTCCGTCGAATGCAAGGCACATGCTCGCGCCAAGCCAGCCGCCGCTTGATCTGCTTTATATTGAGCCAACCTTGCTGGAAGGAAGCGAGGGCGAGAGTAGACCTCTTTCCGAGTGGCTGTCCGTGCTGCGGCAGCGAAAAGCCACTCTTGATGACCCCAGGATGATCCGTGCTCTTGAGGCCATTGACGACGGGCTCGGCGGCAAGGTCACACTGGATATGGTCGCGCGTGCCGCCGGCATGTCCAAAAGCAGTTTTACAAAACTGTTCCGTGCCATCATCGGTATGCCGCCTCGAAGGTATGTCCTGTGGCGGCGCTTGAATGTTGCGGTTGCCGCGATTGGCGAAGGGGCAGATGCAACCCAAGCTGCCCACAAGGCAGGCTTTGCGGATTCGGCCCACTTCTCAAGAACAATGAGGGAGACATTTGGTGTCTCCCCCACTGATAGCGTTCTAAAAATTCAGATGACAGTTGCGGAAACGTCAGCTGTCTAGTGTTCGTGCTTCTTTGGCCTATAGTCGCGGCTTGAAGAATGGGTATGCACTACTTTCCAGTCGCCCTCGACCAGTCGGAACAGGAATGTTTGGCGCCCGGCTTTATCAAACTCGTGCCCATTTTTCCTGACTTTACCTTTCACGCGCGTGTCAGCAACCGCCCAGGCAAAGCCACCCTCGAAATGGATTTCGATATCCGAGAAATCCAGGTGCAGATATTCAAGGGCGTCTTTCTCCGGCTCCACATGGTTGGCCACCAGGTCGTCCAATCCCTCATTCTGACCGCCAGACTCTATATAGCGGGCGCCGTCGAAATCGAGGAAATGCTTTCGGAACGGTGCCCCGTCGCCATTTTCCCAACCATATTCGATGGCGGCGATGATCTCTTTGATCGCTTTTTTGTCGTCTGCAGACGCGAAAACGGACGTTGACCCGATGGCGATCAGCGCCGCACAGATAAGTATTCTCACTCTATCCCTCCCTTTTTATTACAGCGCTGATACTAAAGGGTTTTTATGTCAGATGACAACTCATTCTGCAGCCTGATTTGGAACTGTTGCTTCTGTTTTAGAGGGCGCTTTGAACGGCTGGATCAACTGTGCCAGATAAGTGTCCGGATAGTTGGGTTCCTTACCGATGCCCAGGTCGTTTGAGGAGAAGCGGCGTTTGGCGTCATATACGGCTGTCCCCAGCATCCGGTCCCAGATTGTGGTGAACAGACCAAAGTTCACATCGCCCTCCACAGGCCACTTGATGTGGTGAAACCGGTGCAGGGGCGAGAGCGCCAATATATAGCGGAGCGGCCCGATTTTCACGTCTACATTGCTATGCTGCAGGAGTAGCTGGATGGCGACCGCGAAGGCGAGCAGGGCGGCGATGTCCAGCGGGATCCCCATCAGGATCAAAGGGCATGTGCCGCCGAGCGTTTCAATCGCCTGATGAAGCGGGTGTTTCATCAAGCCGTTGAAGCCGTACATGCGTTTGACACTGTGATGAACCGCGTGAAAGCGCCACAGGATTGGGTAGATGTGGCTTGTATAGTGCACCAGTGTGATGCCGCAGTCAGCGATCAGGATGGCGAGCAAGAGCTGCCCCCACATCGGCCAGTCGGCGGGCCAGAGATCAAAGCCGGATACGATGGCGACCATCACGGGCAACAAAGCCACGGACGAGCCATTGGCAACTTCATTCACAATGGCATGAACCGCGTCTCGCCAGCTATCCCCATGGTCTTGGTTCCATTGTTTCTCGTATGGCACAAGGCGCTCCAACACAAACGAGATGCCAATGGCAAGCAGTAACAGTACCAGCAGCGCGCCATAACCAAAACCGCCTGCAATGGCGTAAAGCGCGGCAGCCAAAAAGCCGCCAAGCATCAATGGCACATAGGTCACCTTGATCAACTCTCTCAACACAAACATCGATCTCTCTCCTTCGTTCAGGGCAGAGATAACGATTGGACGCCCTACCGGCTTGAATAAATGGCTATTTCTTCAAGCGCACTGGGTGCAGTTCACGTAGTTTGTTGTTGAAGGAAACAATTCAGGAGGCGGGAATGTCGAATATCGCAGAGCACGAAAAGGGTGAGCCCCAGGCCTTTGTCCCGGCCCTTCGCTACAAGTGGGCAACGGGTGTATATGACTTGGTTATCGAATATTTTACGCGTGGCAGAGCGCTGCGGAGGTTGTCGGTGGACGCGATAGCGCCAGAGGCTGGAGAAACCATATTGGATCTCGGGTGTGGCACAGGTGTCCTGTCCTTCGCGCTGTCGCAGGCTTCGCCAACAGCCAGTATCGTGGGTTACGATATCGATCCTGAAATTTTAGAGATTGCGCGCAAAAAGATGGCCCTCCAGGACGGAGCATCTGCCGTCATATTTCGGGAAGTCAATGTGGTGGACGCTGCGTCACTTCCGCTGCAGGATATTGGCAGCTTCGATTGTGTGACCTCAAGCCTTGTGTTTCATCATTTGACCCATGATCAAAAACAGCGGGCGCTTAGGTCCGTTCAGGTGTTGCTGCAACCGGGCGGTCGGTTCGTTTTGATCGACTGGGGTCCAGGGGTGAATGTGTTCTTTGGAGCCGCCTTCTGGTTGGTGCGTTTGCTTGACGGTTTGGCCGTCACCCATGACAACGCGAACGGAAACCTGCCCGACATGCTTGAAGAATCCGGCTTCTCACAGATCGATGCAAAACCGCTGCTGAACACCATGTTCGGCACCGTTTGGCTATATTCAGCAGCGAAGTGATCTTTGCGCCTTTTAGGAGGGAGGCACTCGAGCGAAAACGATTCTGCATGTTGTTCCACATGGCTTTGCCCAGCGATGGCCAGTGTGAGAAGCCGTCTTTTCATGGGCCAGGCTATTGAGCAGATTGAACCGTCCCGGATTGCCGGATGCAGTTGGTTTAAGTTATGCCGCTATGGGACGTTCGTCCAGCATGGCGCAGTAATTTCTCTCGACCTCTGCAGGAGGAATGTTCCCTTGCTTGAAGTTGCCTTGTTTGAACCGGAAAGCTTCGAATGGCAAGGATTTAAAGGGATGATCCACGAGGTGGTGCGCCGCGAATATCTGGACGGGCATTAAGCTCTCGGTGAGTGTAGCTTCTATCTGTGTGGTCCGCCCAAGATGCTAAAGGCCACCTTGGCCATGCTCAAGGAAATGGGTGTGGACGATGCCCGAATAGCTTTCGGCGATTTCGGTATCTGATCGATTCACCAATTAGAGTTAGTATAAACGAAAGCTGGTTTAGGTATCGATTTTCGCAATTATCTATCGATTGAATTTGACCTTACAGGCACTGGAACCCTCAAGGTCTCTTTCAAATTCTAAGGTTAGGACAATCTGAATGTCCAGTTGTTATATTGCTTCGATTTGGGACCGTGATCTTTATGTTCGAGAAAGAGAACTATAGCAGGGACCTGTCTGAAAAAAGGGAGAAAAATGAAGCCGACTTATGAAAAAGGAAGCCTGTCACTGATCGCGACGGTGGCGATGGGAACAGGTGTCATGATTGGCGCAGGCATTTTTGCGCTTACTGGACAGGTTGCAGAATACGCGGGGCCATGGTTTCCGCTTGCGTTCCTTCTGGCGGCAATCGTAAGCGGCGTCAGCGCCTACAGTTATATTGTTGTGTCGCGTAAATATCCGTCGGCTGGCGGCATCGCGATGATCCTTCACAAGGCGTATGGGCCAGCCACCATCACGGGTGCTGCAGCGCTCCTGATGGCTTTTTCCATGATCATTAACGAAAGCCTGGTGGCTCGGACATTCGCAACATATCTGTTGCGGTTGATTGACACTGACAAGGGCGAAATCCTGATTCCGACCATAGCTGTGGGGCTGATTGTTGCAGCTTTTCTGGTCAATATTTCCGGGAACAAAATTATCGGCCGGATATCCCTGGCTTCTGCTGTTATCAAAGTAGGGGGGATTTTAATTTTTGCCTTGTTGGCTCTGTGGGCTGCGGATTTCAGTTTTGCGCCAAAGCTGAGTGGAGAACCTGCTAGCCGGTCCCTGCCGGACTTTCTGGCTGCTACGGCCCTTGCCATCCTGGCCTACAAAGGGTTCACGACGATCACGAACAGCGGTGACGAGGTGAAGGCGCCGAAGAAAAACGTGGGCCGCGCGATCGTCCTGTCATTGTTGATATGCCTTGCCGTTTATCTTGCAGTCAGCTTTGCCGTTGGCTCAACATTGTCTGTCGCCGAAATCGTCAAAGCAAAAGACTATTCATTGGCTGAAGCAGCGCGCCCCGCGATAGGGGAGGACGGTCTTTTATTCACAGTGATCATTGCCTTGATCGCAACCGCATCCGGTCTGCTTGCGAGCACATTTGCCGTGTCACGCATGCTGGCGATGCTTACAGACATGAAGCTGATTCCCCACAGCCATTTCGGAATGCCGGGAGGGATTCAGAAACACACTCTGGTCTATACGGTGGTGTTGGCAAGCCTGCTGGCGGCCTTCTTTGATCTGAGTCGGATTGCGTCAATGGGCGCCATATTCTACCTCCTGATGGACATAATCATTCACTGGGGCGTGTTTAGACACCTGCGTCGCGATGTCTCAGCGGCGATATGGGTTCTGATTGTGGCAATGGTTCTGGATGCGCTTATGTTGGGGGCCTTTATCTTTATCAAAGGGTCCACTGACCCCTTCATCATTATCGTCTCCGCGAGCACCATTGCTGCTGTATTTGCTTTCGAAAGATTTTACCTGCGCAACCTTCGAGGAGCAGGTGATGCGGGCCATGAACACCACCATCATTAGCGGCCCCAATAAGGTGAAAAGCTAATTCAGGGCTATTAAGGCTCAGACCTTCAGGATTTGTATGTGGAGGAGGTGCATTGCAAAACACGCAATCAATAGGAACCACAGCACCGATGTCAACCAATAGCTCCTCTATGCTGTTGCTGAACGAGTCTGTGTTGCTGGTTGCTGTTCTTGCTTTCGCAGTACTCCAGAACAAGCACCTGCGACAGTCCTCATTTTGGCGCGCGACAGTGACGCCCCTTGCCTCCATTATAGGGAGTGGATTTCTAATCATCGCACCTTTAATGGCTGAGGTTGCTGGAGAGTTGGCGCCATTGGCAATGGCCAGCATATTGCTTGTTGCCTACGGCATTGGTGCTGTCGTCCGATTCAATATCAAATATTGTGAAAGACACACGGGAAGTTACCAGCCGTTGATTGTGCAGCGATTGGAACATGCTTCCGGTATAACCCTCTCGATCGCCTATGTTATTTCGATCGCGTTTTATTTGCGTTTGATGTCGGCCTTTCTGTTTAGTGCTTTCGAAGATACGGCTCCCTTTATGGAGGCTTCCCTTACGACAATTGTTTTGGCAGCAATCGGTGGTCTGGGTTGGCGCTACGGCTTGACCGCTCTCGAACGCATGGAAACGCTCGCAGTTTCCGTTAAGCTTGCAATCATTGTGGCGTTGTTAGCAGGCTTGCTACATCACAACCTGGTCGAGGGTTTTTCCTTTGTTGGAGTGCGAGCAGCCCATCTTTCCTTTTTGGATCAATTGAGAATGTTGGCTGGTATGCTGCTGGTCGTACAAGGGTTTGAGACGTCGCGTTATCTAGCAAGCGAATATAGCCCGGATAAGCGGATTGCCAGCATGAAGTTAGCTCAGCGTCTTTCAGCGGTTATATATCTGTTCTTTATCATTCTGATTCTGCCCTTGATCCATCATTTGGAACAGGGCAATCCAGATGAAACAGCGATAATTGACCTGTCGGCTTTTGCAGCCCCAATTCTACCTGCACTTTTGGCCTTAGCAGCAATTATGAGCCAGTTTAGCGCAGCGGTTGCTGATACAGTCGGTGCGGGGGGATTGCTCGAACAGGAGAGCGATCAAAGGCTTTCGAGCCGTACCGCTTATTTGGGTATTGTAGGAAGTGCAATCATACTCATTTGGGTCACGGATATCTTTGCTATCATTGCATTCGCGTCGCGCGCGTTTGCTCTATATTACCTTCTGCAAACACTATTGGGAATTTGGGTGATTTGTCAGGGTGGCATTGCAAGTATAAAAGAAGGCTTGCGCCTTATGTGTTTTGTAACGATGGCGGGTATATTGACGTTCGCGGTTCTATTTGCCTTGCCTGCGGGCTAAGTACGGAAGGACCTGTACCATCCGAGATGCTCGTACAGACCGCCCCACATAAAGCCGAAGGTTACAGCAAACAAAAGCTCTTCCACTGGCACTCCGACGATGGTCCATCCGCTGATGGCGTTATTGTTCCAATATAGAGAAACCAGGTCTGGGTGTGACCAGCTCATAGCGGCGAAAAACAGGAAATAGAGGCCCACAAAAATACTGGCGCTCCAAATCATTCTCTTAAAAAGGTCTGGCCGACACAAAAAAGTAGCCAGGCCACCCACAGCCATTGAGATGGAAGCAATATAAATTGCGTTCAGTTCCAAGAAAATAAACATAGGTATAAAGGCTAATATTGGTGACGCCAGTGCTAATTTGTGAAAGCGATGGCGTTTCTGACGTTTGGTGCATTCTGGCATAAGCTCCATGTCGGTACGTTGTCCAATGCCGTATAGTGCGCTTGCAAGTCCTCCAACCGAAAAGGAGAAAATCAGGCTTTCTACATCGAGACCTGTTCGGGCCGCCAAATCAAAAAGGGTAGGTGGGAACCAATATTCTGGATAAAAGAGCGGCTCGGTTAACCCAAGTGGCATGGTACTTACGCTGACGAAGAGCATTTTCTTCTTTTCTGTCCGGTTGGCAACAAAAACACCTCCCCAGATTGCGAGTAACAGAAGGCTCCATGTTAGATATGTATAATGCATGGTCATCACGGCATTCTCCCTCTCCAGTTTAGCTAACGTCCTCTGCCAGCACCCCTTCTTGGTTCAGGGAGGAGACTGTGAACAGCCTATATGTGAAGTTCGCAGATTTATTTTTGTTTACAGCCAACGCCTGAACATTACAGCCATATGTTCAAGAATGTTGGAAAGCCTGGATCTTGTCTTCCAATTCCTCAACAGGATTTTTTCGGACACGTTTAGGTCCGACAAAAATTGTTCTCGGAGGCCTTTTGCCAACATGTGATTATTGGTTGCCAATGTCAGTTCGTAATTAAGAAAGAAGCTGCGATAGTCTAGGTTTGCTGTGCCTATCGCAGACCATGTATCATCTACAACCACTGTTTTGGCATGCAGTACTCTTGGCAGGTATTCATAAATTTGAACGCCCGCCTTTATCAGGGAAGCATAGAAATGGCGCGCGGCCCACTGTGCTATTCGTACGTCACTTATTCTCGGAACCAACAGCCTGACATCAACGCCGCGCCGGGCTGCCTGTTTCATGTGTTTTAATAAGCGGTGGTCAGGCACAAAATATGGTGTTGTAATATAGATACATGATTCTGCGGCCAGAAATGATGCCATGTAGGTGCATCTGAGGCGGTGCCGACAGGAACGGGTTGGGTTGTGCAGCAAGACTGTTTCTGTGTTCTGCAAATCATTGGTGTGAACCTTACAGCCGCGCCAGAATGCGTCAAAGATTTGGGACGCTGTTTGAGTTACAGGCCCTTCAAACCGGATATGCGTGTCTCGCCAGCATGAATCCCCATAGGATTTGCGGGAGTTTTCCTTGTGAATGTTGAAGCCCCCTAGAAATGCAATTTTATTGTCGATAACCAGCAGTTTACGGTGATTCCTTCGGTTATAGCGCCAGGGCCTTCGCCAATTCCAACGGTGAAACCATTGCACCTGTACCCCGCCGTTGCGTAAATATTTTTCCAAGTGACGGGAGGCTGCAAACATTGATCCAACCGCATCAAGGTGCAATCGAATGCTGACCCCCTGCTGAGCTCGCTGAACCAAGGCCTTGGCGAATTGATTGCCAACCACATCATCAGCAAAAATATAGCTCTCAAAGTCGATGGTGTTCTCTGCGGTCGCGATTGTCGACAACATTGAGCTGTACAATTCATCACCGTCGACAAAAAGATCAAACTTTTCCATGTAGGATTGCTGCATCGGATCGAGTTCCATGCGACAAGAAATAGACAATTTCCTTAACCTAAACCTATTTGGACTGTGATCAACGGGAATCCGTTGAAAGGCCGACTTGGTTATCTTGTTCCATCGTTAAATAATAAGATAAGCTTGTGGATAATAGAGAAGGCAGCTAGAGGCTACCGCCCGATGGGTGAACCGTATCGGGTATGCCATTATGGTGCTCTCCGGCGGTCGCAGAAATCTTTGATTGCTTCTAGGCAGGCTTGCGTATTCAAAAGCCAGGGATGATGTCGAGCACCGTCTATCTGGCGAATTTGCCAATTGTCCATCTTTCCAACAAGAGCCGCTGTTTCCGCGTAGGGCGCGGTGTCATCATCGATGGCGTGGATACAAAGGACGTCGATATTGGGGGAAATCTCTTGGGCGTCATTAGTCAAATCTCGACGATAGAGAATGTTCCATAGTGATGTGATGGACGACATCGCGTTGTGCTTCACGAGGTCCTCTGCAACTTCACGCGGATAGTCAGTTAAGATGAGGGGCAGCAGGCGGCCTATTACGCGACGAGTAAACATGCACACTAATGCGGCTATCACCATGTTCGTAAATATCCAGCCACCGGGCATGTGCCGAAACCACTTTGACGCGCGCTTTTTGTCGTGAAAACAGGGTAAGCTGATAAGGACGAGAGATCTGACCTGTTCTGGATACCGCGAAGCATAGATGAGCGCTAATGCGGCTCCAAGCGAATGGCCTATCAAGGTGATAGGCCCCAATGGTGCAAGCGAATTGTGGAGGGTAGCTATGTGACGGTCTACCGTGTAACGGCACCAAGGTCGAGGAGAGTCCCCAAATCCTTGATCTGCTGCCCGAAAACTGGACCGTTCTGAGTTAGAGTTTTCCGCTATGATTTTCCTGGCTGGACAGGAGCGGAAGCGATGAAAGCATCACGGTTCACGGACGCCCAGAAGGCGTTCAT